>Ga0247837_1000199_pt1 | contig 120303 bp, 113 predicted proteins | sample LaCtaG_2_FD_187115 | JGI IMG/M metagenome (GOLD analysis project Ga0247837, IMG submission 187115) | Freshwater microbial communities from meromictic Lake La Cruz, Castile-La Mancha, Spain - LaCruzMarch2015_14.5m | ecosystem: Environmental > Aquatic > Freshwater > Lake | place: Spain... | reverse complement strand
CCCGGCCACTGACTTCCCTCCAGCGATCCACGAACTAGTGCGTCTGGCGCAGGGCGAAAAGCCGGAAGAGCCTGAAGACCCCAACGGCCTTCGCTTCCACTGCAGTTCACCCACCTGCACCAAGTCATACGCCTCCAAGTACCGCTGTGTCCAGCACCAACTCCGCAGCCACGGCACTCCCAGGCCTGCCCGGCCCTTCCCTTGCGACTACCCAGACTGTGACAAGGCCTACAGCAACAAGGACGGACTCACTAGACACCGCAAGTCCACAGGACACAAAGGCGAGGAAGCCAAGGAAAGGCTGAAAGAAGGCCAAGCGAAGCCGAGAGAGGAGAAGCCGCAGGAGGAAGTGGACGTGCGGGTCAAGGAACTGGTGGCTTTCTTCGATGAAATATAGCGGATCCGTGCTCCAGTAACTTCTTAGCTAAGAGGAGAGGAGCCGCTCCACTGCAGCCTCGACGTTGCCTCCAGTGGCCTGCAGCGCTCGCAGACTGGCCTCGTCGTCAGAGAAGCCCATATCACGCAGTTGTTGAAGTTGGGAAGCGTAGGTCACTCTCGGGTCTGCAGCAGGGACTGCAGCAGGTGGATTGGCACCAGGTGAAGGGAAGCCTCCAAAGCCTAATCCCGGCATACCACCTTGGGCCCCGGCTCCTTGCATTCCCCCTGGCATGCCTCCGAACATCTGCCCCATTGCCTCTTGCATGGCTGCGGGGTTGGACAGCATTTCTCTGGCTTCTGGGTTGGCGGCCATCATCTGCTGCATCATTGGGTTGTTGGCGATCAGACTCTGCATGAGTTGGGGGTTGGAGAACAAGGAGCGCATCATGGCCTGCATGTTGGGGTCTTGCATCATTCGCATCATCATCTGGGGGTTGCCCATCATGCCGGCCATAGGGTTGCCTGCCATCCCTGGCATTCCGCCCATCCCAGGCATTCCAGGCATCCCAGGCATTCCAGGCATTCCAGGCATACCGCCCATACCACCCATACCTCCCATCCCAGGCATGCCCCCCATTCCACCGAAAGCAGCGAAAGGGTTTGCCGCAGGCTGCTGAGCGCCTGGCTGGTTGGGCTGCGCAGCCGCAGGCCCCGCAGCCGGAGCCGCCGCAGGCTTATCCTTCGCAACGACCTGAATAGCTCTGACCATATGGAGTGTGTCTCCGTCCTTGACCTGCACTCCCGCGAGTGTGTCCGAGTCCTTGAGGATGCGTCCTGCCTACGACTCACCCTTGGAAACTAGCTTCTGCTTGGAGGCTTCGGTGCCGTTCACTCTCTGGATTTCCTGCTTCACTTCTTCTACTGAGGCTGTGACGGAGACGGACACTGTGACAGCCGGAGTGCCTACGGTCTTGATGTTGATGGTGATCTTGGCAGCTCCCTCCATTATAGCCCATTCTCTCCTGCTGTCACTAGCTGGAACTGCCTGCTAAACTAAGCTGCTCGCTATTGGATGCAGCGATTCCGCTCATATGCTGTGCATTGGAAAGAGGAGTGGAGTTGTTCCCCGGCCTTAATTTACGTGAAACTGATATATTTTCATAGAAGTTGCAGCATTTGCAGTCAGCCAAGCTTTGCGCATCGAATTCAGTTATTTAAAGTCTCCCTTCCTACAGTTCTGTGCATTTTCACTGCTTTTGCCCTAGCAAAGTCAATACATTATGCGAAAAGAGGTACTGCAGTGCGTTAGGTATTAACACACTTAGGCAGTCTGAACTGCTGATAGTAACTAGAGTGTGTATGGGAAAGACTAGTAGTCTAGAAGATGGTTTGGACTGCTCAATTCTCATTGGAGTCGAAGACAAGGCTGACATCTCTATTTGGCTAATACAATTCATAGTCCAATTTCAATGATCTAGCCGTAGTGTGGTAATTTGCGCAGTAGGCAGACTACTAGCGTAATAGCCACTGTATATGCAGGACTGTATATAACTGCACTAACTCGCTTCCTTGTATTCACATCGAAGTCTATGAGCCTTTAAACCGCTGCTAAGCGGTCTGTTTCGAGGCTGGAGAGAAACATTTGTATTAGAACAAGCACTAGAACTGCAGACTAGAAAGAAGGCAAGGTAATTAGTACCGATCGATAAGGCAACAATTTGCATGCAAGGCCATTATGGTGCAATACAGGAAGGAAATAGCGTGGAATGCATATGGTAATGTCCAAAAAACGTGGGGAGTGGGATAGCACAGGGCAGCAGTTCCACCTTGATTCCACTAGCAAAGGCAAGCGCAGACTGCGTGAGGACCTGGAACTGCTGCAGCCCTGTGTCCAGCGGCCTCTGCCGGGGCCTGTAGAGGGCTGGCTGCAGCGCTTATCCCTAGAAAACCGAGTGGCAGCGACGCGGGTGGATAACGCCTGGGCCGCCTGCCTCCTCCGACAAATGCTAGGAGTCAAACTAAGGGACGGAGAAGTCCTCTTCACCCCTGTACTGACCTTCCCGGCCTCAGAAACTCGCAACTTAGAGGACTATTTCGTCCCTGTCCGGCCTGAAAGTCCCCAACAACCAGAAGCCTTGGCCTTGGAACACCACCTCCGCTTCATGGACAACTCCGGGTATATCAACTCCGTGGGGATTTCTCGAGAACTGGCGAGTGACTTTCCTCTTTTCCTGCGTGTTTCCGCAGCTATTAGTGGGAAAGCCTTCCTGAAGCACCCTTGTTATGCGCGGTGGGAGAGTGGTCGGAAGCAGTGGATATGGGAGTGTCCACACTGGGCGAGTAGGGAAACCTTCAGCTTGAGCCAATTTGCTTTAACGCTTATAGAAAAAGCAATTTGGACGCACTTTTACCAGTCAGAAAAGCTGGAATTGAGAGCACCTGGAGAGGTGCAAATCCCACCTCCAATCCCTACTTTTCAGAAGGACGATTTCGAGGATTTATCCAATTACTGGGAAAATCTGTCCGATTCTGACCAATTTTCCCTCGCCAGCGACCTCAAATCTCTCATCTCCCTCTTCGACTCCCAGCAACCCTCCCTCCAGCCCCTCGAAATCGCATCCTCCCACGCACCCTACAGCTCTATTTCCTTCCTGTCGCTTTTCCACAACCCTAGCGAGCACTACTCTGCACTGCGTAGTCAGGTGCAGCACTATATGGTGAGGGCGAGTGTGGACCTAATTAGGCGGGCGGCCGGGGGAAATGCTGGGGAGTTTGTGGAGTGGCTGCTGAGGTCTCCCATGGAAAGGGCTGGAACGGCGCTAGATATAGTGGCGAGGGAGGTGGCTGGGAGAATAAGGGAAAAACAGAGGGAACAGGCCGTTGAGGACCTGCTAACAGAGGAGCCAGAAAAACCTATTTCCGGCAAGCAGCAGAAGAAGAAGAAAAAGGCGAAGAAAAGGCGAATTCGCTCAAGCAAGGAAAACTGTGCACTGCCCAGGGAGTCTGCGGAGCAGGCAGAAGGACTGGCTAGGGAGATACTGGAGCTAATTGTGCTAAAGACATTTGAACAGACTGATAATGAAGAGTTCCAAACTGTGCAAAGTCGCAGAAGGTATGAAAAACCCAATAAATCGCCTATTCTTTTACCTGCAAAAACCCCAAAATCTCACTTTGAGCCTAAAATCTGCCTTTCTGCCCTCCCTAAAAAGCCAATTATTGTAATTGAACACCCTCCTCAGCCCACATCTCTGCCATTTCAGCCCGATTGCGACTTCCCGCCTCTCTCCACAGCTCTACTAACCAAGGCTTTGCAGGCTTTCACATCCTCTGCGGACGAGCTAGTGGCCCGCAGACAGCCCATGCTGCTAGGTCTAATCGAGAAAGTGCAAAGTATGGTATCTGCGAGTTTCCCAGGGTCCTTTCTGTCTATCTACGGGTCACACGGAACTGGTCTGTCGCTCCCCAGCAGTGACCTAGACCTAGTGATTTTGAACTCGGGAGTGACTCATTACTCAGCGGGAAGTGCAGTAAAAGAGCTAGAAGAGCGGGCGAAAGCCTGTCCCTGGGTGCATACTACCAAAGGCATCAGTACCGCTTCAGTGCCAGTGCTTAAACTAGCACTGGGGAAGGAGGGGGACGTGGACTTGACTTTCGATGATGTGCGCCACAGTGGACTGGCGGCCTGTGCCTGGGTCGCAGACTTCCTCAGAAGGAACACTGCAGCCTCCCTCTGTTTGCGCATACTGAAGCAGTTGCTAGTGTCGCAAAGCCTGCACTGTGCCTACTTAGGCGGCCTGTGTTCCTATAGCCTAGTGCTGTGGATGGCTGTGTACTGCTCCATTTGCTCTTTTCCCCAGGCTGGAGATCTGCTTATGGGCTTTTTGTCCTTTTATGGTATCCACTTCGACCCGAAAGCCACTGCTGTGTACGGTCTTGGATACGTGCCAATTGCCCAGGCTTCTGCCCATTGCGAGACTTGGGACCCTTTGAACAGTGAGAACAACACTACTAAAGGCGCTTACCGCGTAGCAGAGGTCCAGGCCCTCTTCCGAAGAGCCTACGGGTACTTCGGAGGCCTGGGAGAAGCGCAGTGCTGGCGAGTCGACCAAGGCCCACTTAGTCTCTGCGAACTCGGGAAAATCTAATTAAGAAATACCCGCTAATTGCCTTTCCCTCGTCCCTTTCCCCGGTCCCCACAGCTCCCAATTCGCCTACATTTGAACTGGGTGCAGTCCTTCGATGCACAGACACGGTCCGTCTTCATTGTCCGGATGCTGGATTTCCTGCCCGCTCCATAGTTCCTTATACAAATATACACAAATGAGTCTGTTTCCAGACGTTATCCAGTTCTCAGCACTGAACTTCGCTTCCAGCCTGCGAAGCGACCTCGAAGTCCGCCTCACTGCCAAGACCCAACTGTACGGCTTCGACTTCCTGCAAGACCGGCCCTGCAAATCCTGCAGTGACCAATACGACTGGCAATTGCCAGAAGACTTCGGCAGGGAGTCCCTGGGCTCGAAGTCCACTGCCTCTGGAGCTGTTTACAGAGACTGTGGGGAGGAAACCGTCCTCACTGGGCAGAACTGTGGGACGGAGGATGATTGGGAGGATGGGGAAGAGGCGGAGGTGGCGGCGCTGCCTGTGTTTGCGCTTCGGCATCAAGGCTAGAGCGAAGGCTGTAGAATAACTGCGGTTTGATAAATGGTGGAAGCGGCATCTGCGGTGCCTAGGAACTTTAGACTGCTGGAAGAACTGGAGAAGGGGGAAAAAGGACAGGGCGACCCCAGTGTGAGTTACGGCCTGCAGCAGGGCGACGACATCACTCTCACCAACTGGACCGGCACTATCTTCGGACCCCCTGGCGGCAACCACGAAAACCGCATCTACGGCCTGCACATGATCTGCGGACCCAACTACCCGCAGCAGCCGCCCAGTGTGCGCTTCATGACTCGCATCAACATTGGCTGTGTGAACCAACGCACAGGCGTCGTGGAAGGCTTCAGGACGCTGACGAACTGGAACCCTGCCTTCACGCTGGAGACAGTGCTGCTGGAGCTTAGGAAGGAAATGGCCACGCCAGGCAACAAGCGTCTGCCGCAGCCGCCGGAGGGCACGGAGTTTTAGCTAGCAGTTCCAAAGGCCTAATACAGGGCCAATCTAGGGCTTTTCCTTGCGGATATCCAAACCCACTCCGCTTTCAATTCCCCAATAGTCACCTTATATCAGCAAAGCCCCAAATCACGTTTCTACAGTCCTTTCCCAATACATTTAGATATATACAGCCTTCACTTGACCCAGCGCTTGCTGAGATTCAGATGGAAGGACTGGCGCTTCGGCTGGATGCTCGGCTTGTAGAAAGCAGGGCCTGGCGGCTCCCCACTAACCAGCCTTTCCCTGGAAGTATCCGACTTAAAAGCAGCCATCGTCACTGCCTGCTTCAGTACCGCCTTCGGCAGCACCTCATATGAACAGGGACTGACGTGGCGAGCTGCAGGAAAGCGGCTTTCCACGGAAACAAAGACTGCGGAGGGCAAGGGACGGAAGGGAGGACTGGCACTGGGCAGTTCGTACGTCCCTGGACCCGGGGAAGGGTCTTCAATGGGCTTGGAAAGGGGGTTAAACAGGTTTATTTGTAGGCGTCGTTTGGCCGCTGGCTGTCTGAAAGGGGAGGTTACTGCTCCGGTCCTGGAGGTGTACTTGGGACTGTAGGTGCCGGGGGAAGGGCCGGGCGGTAGCTTGGCAGTGGCTAGTCGCTTGACTGTACTACGAAACACACTGGAAGCAGACCTTTGGCCGACTACTTTGGGTGGATCGTAGTATCCAGGCGCCGGAGAGACTGAGGCAGGGGAAGTGCTTCGAGACTCTTTCGACAAAAAGGCAGTTTGTATCAATTTCGCACTTTCTGCGGGTTTCCAGGAGTAAGTGCCTGGTCCCGGCGTAATCGACGCATATTGCCTGGGCGTAAACCGCTTTGATTTCCCCATACACCCCAGAGTCGTATGTCCGGACACAGGCGTGATAGAGCGAGAGACTGAGGGCGGCCTGGGCGAAGGAGCTATGAAACGAGCCGATTTCGTGCCGAAAACAGGTACAGAGTCATACTCCGAAGACTCAGGAAGCCGTCCCCTGAATAGTCTGCCTGGGAAGTCCTTTCCTACCTGGCGATACGACACCGAGTCGACCATATATCTATAAGCATGGGACTAGCGGTTAGGGGTGTAGGCGAAGTAGTGCCAGTCGGAGTGGGGGGTGCGGGTGCAGTTGAGACTGTGGAAGTCGAAGAGACTGGAAAGGACGAGTCGCAGTTTGCCGGTTTGGAAGTGTGTTTCGACGACTGCTTGCAGCTTTTCCAGGGCTTTGGGGAGTAAATAGAGGTAGAGAATTGTCGCTTCGCCTAAATCTGCATCCAGCATATCCCCCGCAATAGCGGTTATTCGCTCTGATAGTCCCTGAGAATTGGCTTTTTGCCTGATGATATCGACCAATCCAGAGTCCAAATCCACTCCCACAGCCCTTGGACAGCCTCTAGCCACTGCCTCAAATAGCACTCTGCCGTCCCCACAACCCAGGTCGAATAGCACATCCTCGGGCCGGAACTCCACTGAGTCCAAAATCGCACTCAGCTTTTCTGGCTTTGTGGGCAGGTAGGGAGCTAGTAGAGCCGGCGAATCCCACGTCTCAGCACTCCCAATTTCCTCCACCGACGCCGCAAAGGGCAGTCTCGGCTCTTCATCGCTGCTGTCCATTTACCTAAAGACTAAGTTTGCTCTGCATCAGGAAGTGGACCAAGGCGCGCATGTGCTCTTTGGACTCGGAGTCAGGGACAGTTTCGTCTAACAGAGCCACTGCTTTGGCTGCGAAGCGGTCGCCTTCTTTCTCTGCGTACTCCAGAGACCCGGATTCGTTCATTATGCTGAGGGCTTCGCTTACTTCCACTAGGTCGTTGGTCTTCCTATCCAGCAACTCCAGCAGCCTCTTAGCTCTATGCGACTGCTGCACCGCATGCAGCGCCATAAGCGTCCTCTTTCCCTCCGTAATATCCTCCCCCAGGTACTTCTTGTTCAGCGCATACGTCTCCACCTGCAAACTCAGCAAATCGTCATGTATTTGAAATGCAATTCCCAAGTTATCCCCCAACTCCATCAGCTTTTCAATGGTTTTCCCCTCACATTTCGCTGCCTCCGCCCCATATCTCAGTGCCAATCTGACGACAGACCCAGTCTTCGAAGCCGCCATTTGACAGAATTGCTGGGAAGTCGGCACATACCCAGGCACCCGACTCCACTGCAGGTCGGAACACTGGCCTAAGTGCATAGCCAGCAGCTCCCGAGTGTACATTTCCGTCAGTCTGGCTTTGGTCTGCCAGGCTAGGGTGGTCTCCTGGACTGCCAACTGGGCTAGGAAGTAGAGGAAGCAGGCTGCGTTAATGGTCAGTTCGGGGCCGAAGAGCATGTGGACGGCGGGTTTGCCCCGGGCGACTTCGCTTTTGTCCTCGACGTCGTCGATCATCATTGAGGCGTTGTGCAGTAATTCCGTGCTGATGGCCAAGGGAATGGCCTGCTTCAGGTCTCCTCCAAAGGCCTGTGCGGTGAAAAGGCACAGCACCCCTCTCCACGACTTGCCTCTGCGCTCCAGCATGGACCAAACCGGCCTGCAAATGCCTTCTGTGTAGGAGTTTAGGTCTGCGGTGAAGGGGGTTTGCCGGGTGTAGTGGCTCAAGTCTGCGGGGGAGGAAATTTGCTTTGGGATTAGACGCTCAAGGCACGGATCCGACCATATCAGCTGCGAGTACTGCTTGAGCAACTGCGCAATTGTGCGACTCCGCAGTTTCCCCAGCATTTACAGCCATATTCCCCAGAGCTGTATATATCTTAGCTAAAAGACTAGGCAGAGCGCTGCAGTAGGAACCGAACTATGGCTTTCAGGTGGTCTTTGGCCTCACACTGAGGGAAAACTGCGTTTATTAGGCTTTCAGCCTGGGTTTGGAAGCGAATACACTCTTGATTGGCCCTTCCCAAGGCTCCGGAGTCCTTGATAATCCCTAAGGCCTCTTGGACGAGGGCCAAATTGCTGGTTTTCATGCTGAGAATCTCTAATAAGCGAGCTGCTTTGGGCGATGTTTCGCATGCGAAGACCGTGATGAGGGTTTTTTTGCCTTCAGTGATGTCCTCTCCCAGGTATTTCCTGCTGGCGGCATAGGTCTCACTTTCCAAGTTCAGCACATCGTCCCTGATTTGAAAGGCGATTCCTAAGTTTTCGCTGAGCTGCATAAGTTTCTCGATGGTTTCCACAGAGCAGTTGGCGACCTGGGCGCCCAAATGGACAGGCAGGCGCACCATCGCTCCAGTCTTCGAAACGACCATCTGGAAGTACTGCTCCGGAGTCGGCATGAAGTTGGGGATGCGGTTCCACTGCAGGTCCGAGCACTGGCCGAGATGAAGAGCCAGCAGCTCCCTAAGATACAAGCCAGAGAGACGGGCTTGAATCTCTGCTGACAGCGTGGTCTCCTTCACAGCCAACTGAGCCACAAAGTAGAGATAACACCCTGCATTGATTGCCAACTCTTCCCCGAACAGCATGTGCACAGCTGGCTTTCCCCGTCTCACCTCACTTTTATCCTCCACGTCGTCTATGATCAGCGACGCATTGTGAAGCAGTTCGCAGCTAATCGCCAGCGGAATCGCCTGCTGCACCTCCCCTCCAAAGGCCTTCGTAGTGAGCAAACAGAACGTACCCCTCCACGACTTCCCTCTGCGGGCGAGCATCGACCAGGCCGGCTTGCACAGTCCTTCTGTGTATGCATTTAAATCAGGAGGAAACTGAGTGAGAGAGGTGTACCGACTCAGGTCCTGCACTGAAGTGATGGACTGCGGAATGAGCCGCTCCAGACAGGGACTTGCCCAGATGATTTGGGAGTACCGCTTGAGCAGGTCGGCTGAGGAGCGGCGCAGGAGGCCCCGCAACATCTTTACCAGCCGCCATTGGGACTAGGGAGACTTATTCCGGGTCCTCGAGGAACTCCTTGCGGTCGAGTTCGTCCTGGTCGATGACTTCCCGCTTGACTTCTCGCTTTTTCTCTTCCAGGCGAGTGCGCTGCATCAAGGGCTTGCCAAAGCTGAATACTGGTTACTGCTTTTTGGCAGGGTTTCTGGCTCTGTCCATATACTTCTGTGACTTTTCTCTTGCGCGCTCATTTTCGGTTTCCCTGGTTTTCACATGTGCGTCTTCTCTCCTCTGTTTTTCCCTCTTCCGGCCTTCAGACGCAATATAGTCCGAATTCTCCTTCGCCTTCGTCACCAGATTAAACAGAGTCAAAAACTCATCAATGGTCTGCTCAATATTGGTGAGCATGGAAATGCTCCCATCCTCTCCTCCACTGCTACTGTATATTTTCCTTATTTCCTCCTCCAGTTCCTTCAGTCTCGGCTGCTCATCACTTTCACTCTGCTTGCTGTTGTCCAGTCTTGCTTGCAGCATTTCGCAGATTTGCTCCTTGTCCTCGATCCCTCTCTGCATCCGGTCCTGGTTTTCGCGTAAGGCTTCGAGCTTCAGGTCGCTTTCGCGCTGGTAGTTGCGCAGGGCGTGTTTGGCTTCTTCCAAGGCTTGCTCTTGCTCTTGGATGTTTTGGATGAGGAATAGGTTCTCTTCCACTAGGTCGCCGAAGATTTCCATTAGTTGGCGGGAGTCGTGGAAGTACATGTCTGGAGTTTCAGAGTCGCTATCATATAGCAAGTCTTCTTCAGTATATAACTGAGTAACTTGAGCAGGAGCACGTCCCTTCCTCGCCACTTTCCTCCTATACTTCTCCTTCTGCCCATCCAGCCACTCCTTCGGCGTCAACTTATCGAGAAACAGTTTATACTTCATATACTCATTCAGCAACTCCTCATTCTTCTGAGTCGCATTAAAGACTGCCTGCTTCTTATCATTCAATTTCCCAACCTTTTGCGTATGTTTAATTTTCCTTTTCGTCTCATCCTCAGCCTTTTTCATGGCCTGGTGAGTGTCTTCCTTGCACCTGGTCCAGAACTTGTTGAACTCCTTTAGGTCTTCTTCGAGCATGTCTTCCGATATCTTCAGTCCTTCCTCGCGCACATGCGAATACTCCTCCAATTTGCGGATTTCTTCCTTCTTTATGTCGATGTTCATCTGCAGAAGGAACATTTCCCGCTTCTTTTCGATGACTTTGACCATGTTTTCCTTCGTGTGCACGCGGTCTGACACCAAGGCTGCATGTGCGGCCTCCGCCACAGTGGCCTTTTTGGTCTCTTCCTCCGCATCAGACCCGATTTCCTCTATGCGTCGCAGTGCGCCGGCTCTCCTGTGCTTAATGCCTTTCTCCCATATCTTTAGCTTCTGTCCCTGTTCCTTGGCCTTACGCTGCTGGTCTCTTTCTTCTGCGATGTGCAGGATCTGGGTGGGTTTTACTCTTTCTTGGGGAGGGAGGATGAAGGGGTTTTCGCGTTCTTCAGAGTCGAAGATGGAGGGCTTGAGTTCGGCGGATTTGGCGACTCGAGGGAGAGATACGCTGGAAGATGTACCCGAGTAGTGCCTGTCAGCCACTTTCTTCATTATAACCGTTCGCCAATGCAGCGTATGTCCCAGCCTCGACTGCCGTCCAACTTCGCAGCCAGGCTCTGTCTCAGGGAAGCAGCACTCTCAGATCACTGCTCTTTCCAGGTCATTACAGAGCTAGTGGGACTGTACCAGCAGGCAATTGAGTACTTCGAGGCTAAGGCAGACCCGCGGCAAGGGGAGTTTCAGGAGAAACTGCAGCGGATGCTGGTGAGGAAGGAAGTGGTGGAGCAGCTGGACGCTGTGCAGAGCCAAGTTAAGAGGAGAGAGGCTCGAATAAGCACGTCGTCTGGACCACTGAAATCAAGCACCAGGCCAAATGGCGGTTCTCCAAAATCTCCAGTGCACGCCCCAGAAACCCTCCTTTCCCACCACTCCCTGAGCACAACAGACGTACTTGCAGCCACTCGCAACGACATCAAGCAGCAACTTTCCGACCTGCAACTCCGCCTAAAGCAGCGAAGCGCCCACAGCAAATCAGACTGGAAGAATCGCCTTGCAGACATCCGAATTCCCACAGGAGAGACCGAAATCACAGATTCGTCAATTGACGAAATTGGAGAAATGTTGGGAGAGGAGGGCAGTACTGACATGGAATTCCTGGAAACAGACTTTGATAGCGTGATGGAGCGCTGCTTTCTAGAGAAACAGCATAGACTGGAGGAAGTGCGTGCGAAGTACACAGCTCAGCTAGAGGAACTAGAAACTGAGATACAGGCTAGTGGGGGGAATCAGCTGTTGGAGCAGGTGGCGGCCAGGCTGAGGCAGGACATGGAGACGGAGCTGGCGCAGACCAGTGCCACTGCGAATGCGCAGAGGAGGGAACAGCTGAGGACTCTCAAGGCCAAGCACTGGAATGAACACTAGCCTAGGTATTTGAATACTATGTACTCGGCTAAGTAGCCTGCACGCGGCTGCACACCAAAATCCAGCAGTTCGAACTTTTGACCGTGCAGAAAGTTCGCCAAAGTCTCCTGCGCCCTCAATCCTGCCTTCTGTCTATGCGTTCTCGATGCTAAAATGAGCGCCACATCAAGGACTACCACAGTCAGCAGAGCCCATGGCAGCAGCTCCCTTTCCTCTTTCCACAGCAAAACCATCCCCAGGAATACACACACAGTCACCACCACCAACACATATGTCCACCAAGTCCATTGTCTGCTGGAGTGAATTTCCCCCTCGACCTCCTTTGCCGCCCGCTCACACACCCGCCTCACCAGCTTCCCCCGGGTCTCCGCAACCACCAAGCTTTCCGTCTCTTCCGCACACAAGCAGTAGTGGCAGCAGCGCTGGGCCCGGTCCCACCAAGAGCCCAGGCCACACGGACCGAAGGGAACCATGAGGACGAAGGCGGAGTCTTCACAGCAGTTGCTGCGGAGACAGGAACTCGAAGGACCCAGGCCGGAGTCAAAATCCAGGTGGTCTTCGAAGGCGAGAAGGGACATGTCCATGGAGGAGTCGCCGTCCTTATTCATTAGATTACTACTTGATCAGCTGGGAAGCACTTGGAAAGGATACTTTGGCTGTGCAGATACGGAGGGAGTACTGGAAGTGCAGGCTAAGGCTTGCTTTAAATGTTAGAAGGTGCGAAATTAACTCATTATGGACCGAATTCGGAGATATTTTTACCTTTTCAAGTTTTTTTGGACCGGAAAATGCTCAAAATGGCTTCAACTTTTATTAATTTATGCCTAAAAACCGATTTCAGCCAATATCGCTTCTTTCTGCATAGAAAAAGACAATTACACCCTAAGATTTAGCTTAAACCCAGCCAACACTTAACTATTGCACATAATCATTAGGCGAAATCTGTCTCAAGTAGCTGGAAAGACTCCGGCTTTGGACGGTAGTCTCCTCGACCTTCTTATTTGCGAATCCAACGTATTTTCCGGCCCCGCACTCCCCTCTCTCTCACTCTGCACCATCAAATCACTCTGTCTGCTGGTCCTCAGCACACTCGGAAGGCTGATATTGACAGTCGTAACCTTGCTTCTGTCTCTCGGACTCAGCGAAGCCCTGCTCATCGCCCCGCTTTTCGTCTCCTCAATAGAGGCTGTGCGGTGGTGGGGGAGCGGCAGAGCGGGGACCCAGGTCTTATCCAGGTCATATCTGTCCATAGAACAGCGCATAAAAGGGGTCTTTTGGGCCAGCGAAAGCACAGCGGATCCGTCCACTCCCAGGCCAGTTTCCTTCCTTGCCATTGGTTTCGCTTCCGGAGTCTTGAACTTGCGTCTGGGCAGTGACCTGCGACTTGCGAAGTGGGAGGCCAGGCGCTGTGCGTAGGGGTTGGTCCTGATGAATTCCTTTTCCTTAAGGACCAGTTGTTGGTACAGCTGCTGGAACTGGACTGGAGGGGAGAGAGGTGCCTGGCGGACTCTGGGCTTCGGAGGACTGCTGGGCTGTATGGCTGCGAGCAGAGGGAGAAGTCGGTGGGCTGTGCTGAGTTCCATTAGCTAATAGTACCTATGGACATTGGGATAAGGTATGTCCGGGGTTTCCGCACTTGCAGCAGTAGATGAGCCGGGAGTAGCCCTGTAACTGGTAGCAGGTGCAGTGGCCTTTACAGCCCTTTAGCAGGCAGCGCAGTCCTCGCGTTTCCCTCTCCTCCAGCGCATCTCCCCGGCCTAAACACTCTTCCGGTCTGTGTCCGGCATGCTGACATATCGTACACTCCCCCCCTTCCACCTTACACGAATTGGGAATATGGCCTGTTAGTCCGCAAGAGACACACACAGCTTCAGGACAAGTGGCAGCCCTGTGGCCCACAGTCCCGCAATACACGCATCTCTTCCGGATCCCAGGGTGCATGCAGGTGTTGGACATATGTCCGGCTTCGCCACTGTTGAAGCAAGTCACCTCAGGGAGCGGCGCTTCGAAATAGCGCTGTGGACGATATAGAGGCTTGTAGGGCTGAATGGGGGCTGTGACCTCGGCGGTTGTCTGCAAACACCCCAAGTCGCTGAGATCGTGTATAGAGTTCATATTATAAAGGCGGGGATTGCTAGCTAGGAGACTCGGGCTCTTCGGGCTGCTTGGGAAAGGCCTCTGTCCACTTCACTTTGTCGTGGAAGTGAGTGATGCCCTGGCCACTGCCTGTCACTCCCACCTTCCCTTCCACTGTATCAGGACTGCGGAACAGACTGGACTTATGCAGTTTGGTGAGACTGCTGGCCTCCGTAGCCTGCCGAAAGGACTTCCACGAGCTTTGATAAGCCGCCGAAGCCTTCTCATGCTGCTGCTGTCTCCACGCCTTTTTCATCGCCTTGGCTTTCTTCTTCTTCATCTGCCGGACGTCTGAAGGGTCATTAGGGAGGATTCTGAACTTTTCCGGGACTTCGAAGACTGCTCTGTCTGTTAGAGTACGGCTAGAATCAGCAGAGACTCGGATATAGGTCAGACGGAGGTTTTCCTTAGTGGGCCATTTTCTGTACTTGACACATACTAAATCGCCATTGATGCCTTCGATCACTGCAGGGTGCCACTTCCCGTCTCTGGTATAGAGAGCCTCGACTTCGATGCCTTCTTGCAGGGGGAAGGTAGGTGCAGGGATGAGCTGGATGAAGGTGAATGGCACTCGAATGCGCTCGTTGAAGCCGTAGAAGCAGGCCACTGCTGAGTTGTCAAGGAGGTCGATGTCTTCGAGGACGGCCGGGTACCATTGTTGGTCGGCTTCGAAGTAGACGTTGGCTAGGGCTCCAGAGTCCTGTTGGGTGAGCTGTGTGCCCACATATATCTGCGGAGCAGTTCCCGGACTGACTTCCAAACTGCCCAGCGCCCTGCTCAAGTCCTCCCGAAGTCTCTCCAACTCCCTGACCTTCCCCTCCTTCTCCCCCGCTGGCATCTCCCTCCCCTGCAGCTTCCCAATAGCTACCTCCACTCTCTTCAGGCTTTCCCTGTACTCGTCCGCCTTGCCCGCCATATGGCTACACTATTAGTCATTGCTGAGGCTTTCATAGACACCAGTGTCTAGGTTCTTGATGCGCAGGGAGCCAGCAGTAGGCGTGGTCTGGAAGTCCAGGAAGAGGCAGGACTGGAGAGGGTACCAGTAACTCCCACACTTCAAGCGGTCGCTGGGAGGGGTAACAGGGGCGGTTTCGTGGTCTGGCCGGGCGGATACCGGCTTCGGCGGGACTGCGAAAGTCTCTTCCGGGCGGAAGGCGTTGAAAAGCGACTCCAGTCCTATACGCAAAGGATGTCGGTAGCTTTCTAGCAGTGCATCCACCTCTCGAGCCTGTTCCAGTCTGAACAGCATGTACTCAGTCCTCTTCAGCTGCTGCAGCTTCGCAGCGAACAGCGCTGTCTCCTCAGAAGTCCCTTCCAGGAACTGCGCCCAGAGCTGCGTCTTCAACAAGTGTTCGTAGAACGGACGGTTGAACACGTCCTGCACGTCCAAAAAGGCCTGGAAGCGGAAGGAGCGGCTGGAGGTGACGAAGTTGTCGTAGTCTTTGAGGACGTGGAGGAAGTAGTTGAGGACTGCGCGCTGGGTGTGGAGGGTGGCGGCGGTCCAGGCTTCCTCGGTTTTCAGGCTTTCTTCGCGGGAAATGCCGATGAGGGTTTTGAAAAGGTGAGTGGCGAAAGGGGCGGGCAGAGCTGGGAGTTCTTGGGGCACCTCCACTTTACTCCTATCTAAGTCCACCACCACCTGCTCCCCCGAAACCTCCGCAGATCCCCGCTTAATCCCCATCAAGTACGGCACCGGCGCATCCAAATACCCCACCAAGCCCAGCGGTAAATACGGCACATACACATGCTTCCACCGAAAAGGCAGCAAAAGCGCAGTAAGCGCCTCCGCTACTGGCGCTAGTACAGACTCATCAGAGGAAATGAGCACTACCCGGAGTTCGAATAGTAAGCAGTGCAGGACGTCTACGATGTGCTCGGGCCGCAGTCTCTGCAGTAGGATGTGGAACTGGTAGTTGGGGATTTGCAGCGGGTGCTGGGCTCGGTACTGCAGAAACCGCTCTTCCGTCAGTCTCGTCCCGACGAGGGTTTGGGTGGGGTAGTGGGTCACGAGGGTTTCTTCACTGGGCGGCGGCAGGCCTGAAAACAGCGCTGAAAGCAGCAGTTCCCGATAATCCACCCGAAACCTCATGTGTTCCTGGTACTGCCTGTACTGCGGGTCCCGACTCACCAGCTCCCTGAAGTGCTCCAGCAACTGCCTGTGCAGTGTATACAGCGGCGCAGTTGACACCAACACCAGGCTTTTCAAGTAGTGTATTTCCTTCTTCTTACTCGGCCGCTCACAGATCCTGCAGGCCGAGCAATGTCTCAACAGCCCCTCGTTGTCCGTAGTCACAAAGTGACTGATGTCCTCGGCCTGGCCTTTGCGGTAGAGGGAAAGGCCTTCTGGCAGGGCGAAGACTGCCAAACGGGCACTTAGGTCTGGACTGTAGGAAGGCGGATATACTTCTAGCAGGGTGGGAGACTGGTCGAGGAGCTGCTTTTCCCCTTCGAAGTCGGTTTCCAAGCACTGACGGATGAGTGCGGGCTCGGGCCCGAACACCAAGAAAGCCTCCGCGAGTTTCATTTAAGTTTATATCGGGGAGAAGGGGAATTGGACCGATTTGCCTCAGCTTAAATTTCTCTCCTTTCATAGGTCCTCCAGTCCTCGATGATTTTCACTCGTTTGCTGCAGTCTAATTATCATCCTCGACCTGTTGAAATACAGTTTTTGCGATTTATTGTCAGTTGATGGCTCATAAGCTCAATTAGCTGTCGTTTTTATGCTATTTGCATATGATTAACTATACTTTTACTCAAGAAATATCGACTAATCGCTATAGTAATTCCTTAATTTACTGACTTTTGTCTTTTCGGGTTATTTATGGCATATATTCACGTGATGAACAAATAGAGTGTATTTACCTCAAAAACACACATTCTCAAACAATTCCAATGATTTCTGGCGTAATTCCCCTTTTCTATATACAATTTCTGAAAAACACCACTGAAATCCTCAGTTTCCGCGAAATCCCCCTAAAATTAACCCTAAATCCTCAAAACCAGCCTCAAAGCTGCCTTTCTCCGCCATTCCGAAATGACTAATTCCATTAGTACACTAGCGCAGTCTACCGAACTGAGACGTATCCAGACTGAACCCAAAGTGCAGCTTTCGAATAAACTCCTCGTCAAGCCGCACTTCCCCCGCTTCCTTGAACAGCCGCAGCCAATTAAGTGTTTCCCCACGCCGCTTCAAACAGTTCATGAATTCACGCCAATGTCGTTGCGACCTTGAGGGCGGTCTGAGCGCTACCAGAATTTCACTGACATCGGAAGTACCGAGAAGGGTAATTTGCAGTCTGCCCAGGATCACCAGGACTACCTTGTAAAAGAAGGCCCAGCCTTCCTTGAAGAAGCCTGCGAGCAGGGCGCCCATGTCCTGCACAGGCGCGAGACTGCCGAACATGGTGAAGCACCAGTCCGTGATGAAGAGTTCGCAGGCGATGCGGTGCTGGCAAAACAAGAGATGCAACTGAGGGAGACGTTCGATGAGTAAAAGGTTGACAATTTGGCAGTGCTTACTGAGTCCGGGAAGTCTCGGCAAGTAGTTATCCCTCATGTCGTAGTCCTCCAGCAGATGCACCAGCAGCCAAAAGCTGTCCACCTCAGTGGCGTGCCACAGCAGAGCCGCAGTGATGAAGTTCATTCCTTGGACATAGCCCAGTCTCGGGTCGTACTTGCTCACAGCCATCAGAACTCTCCGTAAAGCTTCTCGCCCTGCCCCGGTTTCATAGAAATACGACTCATCTGGGTACGTCCGGCCTAAATCCAAGTCGATTTGGACTGAGTTCTCGCGGTGCTCCGCTGTGTCTAGACAAGTGGTTTGCAGGTTGTTGTAGATGACTTCCGCTTGGCGAGGGAGGCAGGCAGCCACCCAGGGCGCTAGTAGGTGACAGGTGGGCTTGGGGTTGGACTGCCAGAACTTGATGTTGCGCACTAACGAGCCGAGCGACTTGTCGCAGTCGCACTGGACAGTGTGCACCATGGAGGTCCGGAAGGACACACTGCGGGAGAGAAGGTGGTAGCGACGGCGAGGGGCTGGGAGGAGGGGCGGAGTGCCAGTGTCCTCAGCGTTATGAGTGGGCTGCATTTCCTGCTATCACACCTAAGAAGCGAACTGCTGGCTTTGCCGCAGACGGCCTAACACCTTGTTCCCCCGCTCCCTCTGCGCTTCTCCCACGCGATTGGCCTTGTCCATCTCTAGCTTGCCTAGCCGCTGCTCTGACACGTCCTTTTGCATCATCTGCCGAGTGCGTTGTTCCAAATTCGGCTTCGACTCACTTTTAATCAGAGCATTTGCCTTGACTCCACCTAGAACAGGCGTGGAAAACTTGGATTTGAGCGGCTTATTTAGCGGTTTTTCCTTAGGGGCCGGAGGCTCCACTACTACAGGCTGCGAAACAGCCAACGGGTATTGCTTTTTGAGTATTTCATCCTCATCAGAACTGTCCTCCGCAATGAGGTTATTCAGGTCGAAATCCTCCTCCTTGCCCATCACTTCCTCCGGATTCAGCTCTCCCAGAGTCTTCCAAGTGTAGGGGTTTCTGGCTTTGGAGGCGTATTTGGACTGGGCGTGGCTTTCACCTGCAGGCTGGGAGGAGTAGGCGACAATGGCGTCAGCTGGAGAGCGCTTGGGAGGGGTGGGTTCGCGGACAGCCGGACGGTCTCTCTGTGCCTGGGAACGCTGCACTCTCCACTCCTCTATCGCCACTTTCTGCCGCTGATTCGGCTTGTATTTGTACTTCTTCATCAGGTCGTTTTCAGGCATGCGGTTATCCGTGTTCGAGGAAAACGGCATTCCGAAGCCTTTCGCCTTCCGCAGACACTCCTGAGGCTGGTCGAACTGCAGAAACCGATACAGCATTTCCCTCTTCTCCACCTCCGTCTTGTCACAAACCCGCGCCCCTGTGAGACTGTCGTACTCCTTGTCGTAGTAAGCAACTGCCAGTTGGTCCAAGGACTGCTCGAACTGCCCCTCGTCCATTTCCTTCTGCAGCACTGCGTTTTTGATGAACACGGTTTTGACAGTGGGCAGTTCGAGCGTTTTCACACCTGCTCTGCGCTGTTTGTCCATCAGCAGGTTGAAATCTCTGCAGAAACAGACGAATTTGCTGACGTTCCAGGTGCTGGAGTTTTTCTGGATGCTGTCGAAGGAGGGAGTTTTGCCTAGCATCCGGAGCTGGTTGGAGTAAAACCGGAACAGCTCTTTTATCGTTTTCCCACATCGCTCTTGGAACTGCTGCTGCTTGCGGGCCTTTGCGTCCGCGCCGCTGTCCTTGAGGACCTTGCTGAGTTGCTGTTTGAGCGTCTTCAGCACGTTTTCCAGCATCGCCACGTCCTCACCAGCTGCTTCCTTCTCAGTCCTCATTCGTTCGAACTCCGCAATGCTCTCCTTTAGCTTTGCAGTCAAAGGGTCCTCCACTGGAGCTTCATTAAAACTGACACTAGCAGCCTCCACCCAGCCACACACTACTCTTTCCAAGTCCCCATAGTCCTCCTCCCCAGTCCGTTCCCCTGCCGCCAAGGGAAACGCCTCCGCCAGCGCCATCGTAAGCGTTTGGAATTGGTCCTCGGAGACACTGAAGTCGCAGATGTCGATGACAGTTTGAGCGACGACTGTAGGGTCGTGCTCAGCCAAGGCGACCTCTAACTGAGGCTTTTGGCCACGGAGACGAGAGCGGGTTTTTTCGATCATTGGAGGTAGGTCTGGAGACCGACGAGAACTGCCTTTTGCCTCTTTCGCACTGCTGTTTGAGGACTCCTGGCGTCTATGTCTGCTTTCCGGGCCTTCGACATCCCCCCAGTCCTGCTCGGGAGCCTCTACCTGCTCCGATTCCTGTCCTTTCGCTTCAGTCCCTTGCACTTCGCAGTATCTGCGGACTGCCTCGCAGAACTGCTCCAGTGTGATTTCCTCCTCTTCTTGCGGGGCGAAGAGCTGGGCTGCGGGGTTGAGCTCGAGTCCGAGGGCGGTGCTTAGATCTTGTAGGAGTGTAACTACCGTCTGAGCGTCCACTCGAGCCTGCTCCTCCCTCGCCCGGATATACGCCTGGGTCACAGGCTCATAACTGCCTTCCATCAACAACCTTCCCAGCTCTGCATAGGTCAGGCTGCTGCCTTCTCTCAGCGATCCAGAGTGGTCCGACATAAGATTAATATGCTGAAAAAGAACCCACGGGTCTTGTATGTGGGGAACATTGGGGAAGAAACGACCACTGGACAGCTGCATTCCGCCTTTATCCCCTTTGGAGAGATTCGCACGATTGATATTCCGCAAGATGTGATCTCGAAGGCGCCGAAAGGATTTGCGCTTGTGGAGTTTGATGAGGAAGAGGATGCGCAGCATGCACTTTTCAACTTACACAATAGTGAATTCCAAGGACATGTGATTAGAGTGGAGGTCGCCCGGCCTATGAAGACCAGAGACGTCCTGAATCGACCCATTTGGGCGGACGAGCGCTACTTCGAGGAGTACGTGGCCAAGGAAAACGTGGAAGAAGCGACTGAGGAGAAGCCAATTAGTCCTGCATAGTGGCAATCTAGATAGTGGGGACAATCAGGAATCGAAATGGGAATAGAGAAATAGCTTGGGTTCTGCTTCTTATTGTCTTTGAGCAGTACCGAATCCTTGAAATTGACCTCACCTCAGAAAGGCTTTTAGACTGCTATTTTCCTCGCGCTAAGTTCCATTTCGTTACAATCCAAATCGAGCAATCCATGGAAGTCAAAGAAAAGCAGACTCTGGGACTCACGGAACTGACTGTGGAGGACTTAAAAGAGTCTGAGTCCTTAGAGGACTTCGAGTCTTTACAAGTGAAGAAGTCATTCAACAGCCTGTCTGTCCTAAAGGCAGAGGAAAGGCAGGCTCAGCATGCGAACTATGGAGAACTGACCGGGCCTACGATTTCCATTCTTAAGAAGAAGCCTCCGTCTTCTCCTGGTGTTTCTGTGCAAACTACAGACAAAAGGGTCAATTTTTCAAAAGAGACAGCTTCAACGGCGGCTCCTATTTTCAAATCAGAGAACGAACAGCGGATTCACAAGGACTGCCCCTGCTGCACTTGCCATCTCAAGGACTCCTCCCTAAAGGCACTGTTGCTGCTTCAAAGTATTCCTGAGCGAACAGAGACCAAGGAAAACGAGATGGAGCTGTCGTCGCTGCAGTACAGGTCTCGGGTCTGTGTGAGCAATTCTGCGGGGTTTGTGCCTCTGGCGAGAAGGTCGGAGAATTCTCCAAGTCAACTCTTCAGGAATCGCTTCAATCAAAGACTGATGAAACAAGCCAGCAAGATCGACTCCTTCCAAGTGCCCGACTCCCTGCTCCCCAGTCCATACCTATAGTCCACTGCTTTTGCTAGACGGCCTCAGTCTGCGTTCCTTCGCTTCTTCCCTTTGCCTTTTCAGCTCCAGGTCGTCCTTCACCTTTGTATCCACTAATGTGAGTCGCTGTTGCTTGAGGAGAGATTGGATGAAGGAGGACTGTTGGTCTTTTTCGAGGACTTTGGTCTTTTTGGCTTGCTGAGTGGAAATCACCAGTAGTCGCATCTGCTTTTCATACTTCTCCTGCTGCTCGATTTTCCTGATTTGCTGTTTGCCGGTCTTTTCCTTCACGATTTCCCGCTGAATCGCTTCGAAAGTCTCACAAGCGGCCTTGAGCTTGGCCTGACTTTGCGCTTCCAGCTTGTTCAGCCTGGCCGCTTCCTGTCTTTTCAGGGCTGACCTAGTCTGCAGCGCCCTCTGCAGCTTTTCATCAGTAAGCGACCTCGCAGCCGCACTGGTCTTTTTAGTCTGAAAGCCCTTACTCTGTTTCCACTCTAGCAGACTAGTATGCTTCACAGCCACTTTAAGGAACTGATTCGCCTGTCTTCTGGCCTCAGTTTGCAGGGTGAAGCTGAGAGTCAAGTTCACCTTTTCACTGTGCTTTTTCAGCCGTTCCTGATAGGACAGCTTCAACTCCACGGACCTGCGGGAGCAGACAGCCAGTTTTTCCTCTATGTTTCTGAGCAGGTCCTGCGAGGATTCCTCTGCGGCGAGTCGGAGTCGCTTGGGACTGCTGCTTGCAGTCACAGGCTTTGGTCTTCTTGGACTGAGGTGGCGAAGGGAGTGGTCTAGTTGCTGCATGGCTGCGAAGTTGGCCTTTAGGTGGCTTTCGTGTCTTTCCTTTACCTCTTCCCGCCTGCGATTGAGGAGTTGACGTTTGGTTTGGGTTTCCTCGAAGTGGCGCTTTTGGTCCTCTGCATAGCGTTGGGCCTTTTCTGCTTTGGTTTCTTGCTTGAGTAGAAGACGCTGCTGGGCAATGTCCAGCTTTTCCTGGAAAGAGCGATAGACCTGCGCTTCCTTCTGAAATTTAGCCTTTTCCCTGTCGATACTCAGTCGAAACCCCTAATAAGTTCATACTTTCAAGCGAAGCCGTGTACTGCGGCGGCAGCGGAAACCCCTTAATCCCCACAGAAGCAGAGAGTCCCCTCACATGTCCTTCCGTTTCTAGCGTGCTGGCAGGGGGCACAGCTGGCCTTTCCTCGCTCTTGGCGCTGGATTGCCCGTCAACATCTCCAGGAGAAGCTGGAAGTAGCAAGTCTTGCGTTTCCGACATGGCGTAGAAATGGTAACTCGGCTAACCTGGTGCTCTCTACTCAGCGGCGATTTCGTGCTCGCACTGTTTGTGATTCTCCAACTTTCCTTTATGGTCAAGTACTGGGGACAACTCAGGTAGGCGCCAAACAGCTGCGCATCTCCCCTTCAGTACTGGATGCTGGGCTTGACACTATCCTTGCTCCTAGCTCGCCTATTGCAGTACTGCCTGAGAGTAGCCATGCAGCGCACTCGCCTGCGAGTGCTTTGCTCCTGTCTGTACCTGCTCTGTGCCTTTCCTTTCTCTGTGGTGTGGACTGCCCTCGGCACTTTCTGGTATGTTCAAGGTATGGGACACTGTGAGGAACACACGTATGCGAAGTGGCTGATACTGGTTTGTCTCCTAGGCGCCTACATCCACAGTTTTTACCATCTAATGAAAGTCGCAGTTTATGTATATCGACAGGTAACTAGCACCTAGAGAAGACAGCGAGTGGCGGTAAATCCAGTCACTCCCTTGCTCCCTGAGGAAACCTGGAGAGAACGAGCGTCACTCAGCATTGAGGAAATCAACCGGATTCCCGAGTATTTGGCCTTGGAACTCAGCGACAACTGCGCGATTTGCCTGGATCCCTTTACGCACGATGCGCGGATAAAGAAATGTCCAAAGTGCAGGAAGTGCTATCATACGAGGTGCATCGATTTGAGTCTGCAGCATAGGCCTGGGTGTCCGATCTGCAGAGCGAATTGGAGGGATGAGTATCGAATAGGGTAGTGTACAGTAGAGTATAAACATACGAGATTTGAGGTAGAAAGGCGAATTCAACAGAGAGTTGTTCATACAAACTATGGACAATTTCTTGCGAAAACTGCTGGAAAGGCTAATTGGACAGAGTATTCGACAATCTTTCCTTTTCCCAACATTCCCTATACAGATAACCTCGATGAGCGCAGACTTAGCCTAGCTTCCATCTGTTTTTAGCTGCCCATACTATAGTTGAGTGACCTCATTTTCTTGGGACTTGGGGAAGACATCACGCTTTGTCTGAGGGAGTGGTGCACTGTTTGTTGCTTCTGCGGCGAAGCAGAGAGTGAGCCTACTCTCAATCCTCCGAAGTTGTTCATTTCCAGCCCCTTGTCAGTAAGCGTGTTGAGCGAGGCTCGAGACTTGACTTTTCGCATAAAGAAGGGGAGAGGAGATTCTGACGGTTCCGGGCGAGACGACACTCTGTAGAACTCTGGAGACGTGACTCTCTGCTCCACCTGACTAAAGTTGAGTCTGTCATAATAGGACAGGTCGTGCAGCTGACTAGCCAGTATCGGCTGGCGCTCTCTCTGCTTCCCAAACTCAATACCGACTTTGCCCAGGTCTTCCTGCACTAGGCGATACGAAGCGTTGTAAGTATTGAAAGTGGGCTCGAAGCCTTTGGATTGCCGGGTAGTTCGAGCTCTGGACTTGGACAAATCCGGTGTCGATACTCGCTTGTACTTGGATACCATGAGCGGCATATCGTTGAAAGTCACAAAGCGGCCTTCATTCACACCCGCTGACATCGAGGTGATATTCGGCCTGGGAGCCTGTTTCTTGAAAGGCACAGGACTGGGCACGTGGGACTGAAGGAGTGTGGACTGCGCTCGGTCCGGAGTCTCTGGCCTTGAGCAGCGGCTTTGGCTTTTCGGCCTAGTGTGCATGTTGGGAGTCAGGACCCGCTTTTCCACCAAGCCAAAGTGGCTGTTGTACGCACCCACTGGAGGGATTTGGTCCCTCCTCGCTGTGGCTTTTTCTCGTTCTCCCCTCGACTGCGACGTAAATGCGGCCGACTTATCCGGCTCCCTGGCCTTCCTAACGTCTCTGTCCTCCCCATCACTCGCCTGCGCTATCAGCCTTTCTACCTCTTGCTGAGAGACATGCTGTCTCGCCTTCACTCTCGTGGGCAGGCCGATTCGGTCCACTGCCACAGTGGGCGTTACCCCTGATAGCATTTGGTCCTTTAGCTTGAGTGCGGGGTATCTCACTGAGGAGACTCGCCCGGCCTTGCTGAAGAGACCCACGCACTCGAGCATCATTTGCAGGTCTGACTTTTCGCTGCTCATACAGACGATTATAAGGGAATATGAGATTGGCAATTAGTGGAGGTGTAGACTTTAGGAGGTTGTCTTGAGTTGGAATTGGCTCGATATATTGGCTGTTTCACGAGTCAATTGGACTACTAACCGTATCCCTTTGCAGCAGTGAAGAGCGATGCTTCCTACAAAATCCATCCCTTTCATAAACTCAGAAAGCTAAATCCCTCCTTATATCCCAAAGCCCACTTCCCCTCCATTTACCGCCATCTCTCCCACTTATTCACATGAAGATCAAAGAAGTGAAGTCCACCAACCAAGGCCAGCGCCTTCAAAGCCACATCAAAGGCCTCGGCCTCAACCCCGAAGGCTACGTCAAAGGCACAGGCTCCGGCCTAGTGGGGCAGGGCCGGGCCCGCGAGGCTTCCGGCCTGGTGGTGGACCTAATCAAGTCGAAGAAGATGGTGGGAAGGGCGCTGCTGTTCGCGGGTCCTCCGGGCACTGGAAAGACGGCGCTGGCAATGGCGATTTCGCAGGAGTTAGGGCCGAAAGTGCCCTTTTGTCTGATGATGGGATCGGAGGTCTATTCGTCAGAGGTGAAGACCGAAGTCCTAATGGAGAACTTTAGACGGGCAATTGGCCTGCGGAGAAAGGAAACGAAGGAAGTGTGGGAAGGGGAAGTCACTGAAATAACACCTCAGGAGCAGGAAGACCAATATGGCGGCTAAGGCCGTCACGTCATTCTGGGTCTGATAACCGCTTAAGGCACCAAACAGCTGCGCCTGGATCCTTCCATCTATGAGTCCTTGCAAAAGGAAAAGGTCGCAGTCGGGGATGTAATTTACATCGAAGCTTCCTCTGGCAATGTCGAAAGAGTGGGTAGAAGTGACGCTTTCGCCACCGAGTACGACCTGGAAGCTGAGAAGTATATGCTGATTCCCAAGGGAGATGTGCATAAAAAGAAGGAAATCGTACAGGATGTGACGCTGAATGACTTGGACTCTGCCAATGCACGGCCACAGGCGGCCGCGACTTTATGAGTCTGGTGGGGCAAATTATGAAGCCGAAAAAGACGGAAATCACTGAAAAACTGCGTTCCGAAATAAACAAAGTCGTGAACCACTACATAGACCAAGGCATAACCAAGCTAGTCCCCGGCGTGCTCTTCATAGACGAAGTGCACATGCTGGATATCGAGTGCTTCACCTTCCTGAACCGAGCTTTAGAGTCCACCCTCAGTCCAATCGTCATTCTAGCCACCAACCGTGGCTACACCACTATCAAAGGCACGGAGATCCAGTCTCCCCACAGCATTCCGCCAGACCTATTAGACCGGCTCCTGATTATTCGCACTCTTCCTTATGTGCTGTCAGAGATAGTGGAAATTGTAGGGACTCGGGCGGTGGCGGAGGGTATCGCGCTGCAGCAAGAAGCACTGGCGCACTTGGGTGTGGTGGGCTCGCAGACGACACTGCGCTATGTCATGCAACTGCTGCAACCGGCAAATATTTTGCCTATTTCCAATGGACGCAGTGAAATAAGCAGACAAGACATCGAAGAAGCCTCCGGCCTATTCTTCGAAGACCCGCCAACATCCTGCGAGCACAGGCAGGCCAGTACATATCCTAGTAGCTAGTCTAGGCAAATACCCCGAATGTGTATTTAGCTTTAAAAGGTCATACAGGACTAAGCACACCGCTCCCCCTGAGGACCTGATAAGGTTCACTAGCCCGCCTTTGAAGTACCCTTTTAGCCCTTCTGCGGCGTATATCTTCCTTATACAGTCTCGAATTCCGGAGTAAAGCAGGTCTGAACGGCCGGACTGCATCATTAGTCGTCTTCGGATTGTGTCGAAGGGGTACAGAGCAAGACTGGCGGTAGTCGTAACGCTGACTGCGATCAATAGCCTGGAAATAGGGCTTAAAGTGCATTTTTGGCGCTGGGCGCTGTAGGTCCAAGAGTCGTAGAGACCGAAGTAGAGAGCTCGATAGAGCACAAAGACAGGCAAGGCCAGGGAAATGCCTCGATACAGTCCCTCAATTCCGTCTGTGTTGTACACCTTTGCAATACAGTCCAAAGCGCCTACAAACAGCCGCTCACTGCGCTTCTTGCCGATATCAGCCGCCAGCCTCGTCCTAGTGAAGTCTAAAGGATAAGTCAGTAGTGCAGCCGCAGCGCCCGCAAACCCTCCAGAAGCGATATTCCCCCAAAAGAACTTCAATTCCTCCTTCTCAGGATCAAACCCGCAGAAAGTCCTTTTGAACCAGTCCTTCGTGGCAAAGGCGAAAGCCGTGGAAGGGACGTATCTGACTACATTGGAAAGGTTGCCTCGCCAGAAGGACAGCAGGCCTTGGTCGCGCAGGACTCGGGTGGTGCAGTTCCAGACTCCGGTGTAGCGGCTGTGGGCGGAGAGTTGGGAACTGGCGTCCTGCAGCTGGAGAAGGAGCTTGACTCGCTCGATGGGTGCGATGAGGGATTTGGAGAAGCCGGAACTCAGGGAGCTGATTAGCAGGTCTGAGAAGAAGTCGGACATATTAGACCTAGGCTAAGGACTTCCTAAGGATGTAGTCCTGTCTATAGGCTGGAAGTTGAATGTGTCGACAGTCCATGCGACCTAACCAGTCCTCACAGCCATATAATATGCAGACGTTCGAGCTGACAGAGACTACGAGAGTGGCTTCAATGCGGGGAGAAGCGGAGTCTGCGCTAGTCAGTGGCCAGGCAGTCCTACTGCGAGGCTACGGACACGCCACTACTAAGGTCGTCAGCTTGGCGGAACTGCTCAAAAGGCAACTTCCGCACTTGAGGCAAATCACTGCGCTTTTGTGTGAAGAGGCAGGACTCGAAATAACGCTCTCGAGCCAAAGCTCGGATAGTGTTGGTCAGCTCAATGACGCCTAATTAGATTACACATGGAGACGTGGGGAAGGACACTAGTGAAACAGGGAGACTTTAGAGTATCTGTGAGGTGGAAATTTCCAGCCTATTTGACTTAAATAGTTGCTATATTGAGCGACTTTCCTCAGCAAGAGGCCTATTTCCTCTGAATTGATATGTGCTGCACTAATGCCAACAAAGACCTACACTCCCAACTGATATAGTTACGTTACCGTTGCTTTCTAGAAGGACCGACCATCTTCTGAGCGATGAATTCGCCAGCGGTCATAACTGCTCCCAGGCCAAAAGCGCCCATAATAGCCCAGTCCCGGCGAAAGTAGCCAAAAGCCGCCCACAGCAGACTCTGACTTGTCTTCAGTCTCAAGGACTGCAAGTCCACTACTCCCTCCGTCCTCAAAGCTGCTAAGTCCCGGACATACACTCCCTGCGCCAGCACTTCCACTACCACTGCTAGCAGGGCGAGTAGACTGGCAGGGAGGACTCTCCAGAGAGTCAGCAGGACTAGGGGGACTGAGATCGCGTAGCGAGTCAGGAAGGTCACATGGTCGGTTAGGAGTAGATGGAAGAGGGTCCAGTGTGCGAAGGAGACCACTGCCTGCATTACATTTGGAAGGAACCAGTCGTAGTCCCACAGCCGCGCAGCGTAGAGCAGCCAAATTAAATGGGCTGTGTGGAGCAGGAGTAAAGGCCGGGTGTTCAGGCCGTCCAAAGCCTTGCTTCTCCAACACCTGATGAGCTGCGGAATCTGCGCGAAGAACCACAGGATGGCTAGGAAGGAGCCTGCGGCTAGCAGCGCACTCTGCAGAAGTGCCATATTACCCAGTTGAGTCCTTGGGGAACAGCGGGGAATAGAAGGAAACTTAGCTAGCGTAGAGCTGGGCGATTTCCTGTGCGTAGTGCTTCTTCAGTATGCCGCGTCTCAGCTTGAGCGTCGCTGTGACTAGCTCATTGTCTGAAGTCCAGGGAGCAGTCACGACTTTCACCTTGCGACAGAGTTCGAAGGAGGCCAAGGACTTGGCCTTGCCCAGTTCTGTTAAATTCCGCAGTAGTTCCTGTTGGAAATCCGCTCTTTCCACCACTTCGGTGAAGGGCTGAAGCAGGCCTTTGGCCTCTGCCCAGCGCTTCGTAGCGGCTTCTTCGGCGACTACAAAAACGACAGGGAAGTCCATAGTGCCTTCCCCTGTGACCCAGCACTGGGCCACTAGTGAGCACGCGGAATAGGCAGCTTCCACCTTCTCAGGAGATACATACTCGCCTTGAGACAGCTTGAAAAGGTTCTTCCTGCGGTCTACGATTTTGAGTCCTCCATGCGGCAGCAGAATGCCAATGTCCCCAGTATGCAGCCAGCCTTCCTGGTCAAAGGCTTCCGCAGTCAGTTGAGGCTCTTTGAAGTACCCAGGGAACACATTCGGTCCGCGCACACAGATTTCCCCCGCAGGACAGTGGCCCAAAACCTCATCTTGGTATTGCCAGGTGTAGCCTAGTTCCTCTACGCCGTCTAGACGTAGCTCCACAGCACCGGTTGGTCCGCCGACGTGGCCGCTTTCGCGGTCCTCAGGAGAAGTGACGCAGATGCCTCCGGGAACCTCAGTCTGGCCGTAGCCCTCCACTATCGGACAGCACAGCACGACTCGAAGAAACTCAAGGATGTGCTTGTCTATTGGAGCTCCACCTGAGAGTCCTATGCGGACCCGTCCCCCCAAGAAAGCCTTGGCCAAGTGGAAAACCTGGTCGTCATATATATTATGCAGCAATTCCCCCGTTTCCCTGTATCTCCTCAGCTTCAGCTCCAACGCCTGTTCATACAGCCTCTGCCCGTTTTCCCCCTGCGCAGCGAACTTCGCCCGAATCATGTCGTAAAGCCGCTTGTAAATCCTAGGCATGGAGCAGAAGATAGTGGGTCGAAACAGCTGCAGTTCCTGGAAAAGAGTCATAGGGTTTTCCGTCCAAAAGACGGCTCTAGCGCCTGCATAGGTGACCCCACTGATAGCGTTATGTTCGAACATGTGGGCTAAGGGCAGGTAGGAGAAGTGCAGGTCGTAGGGCCGGAAGTGCAGGAAGTCCTGGATACAGCGCATCCCCACTACTACGTTATAGTGGGTCACTTGGACGCCCTTCGGAATGCCAGTGGTTCCACTGGTGAAGCAGATTGTCTGAATAGCGTCTTTGTCGACCTTCGCGTGAGCGACTTTTCGAGTTTTCCCCTCAGTGATAAGGTCCTGCATCAGGACCAGGGCAATACCCTGTGAATTTGCACTTATAGCGAGTTCCTCAGACGCAGGGTCCATCAGAATCAGTGCGCGCAGACTTCCCAGACGGTCAGTCTGATTGATGGTGAGTAGCTTCTTCCCGCAGTCCGCAGAGCAGACCACTGTCTCCAGTCCTGTGTGTCTGATGATGTACACGATGGCTTCCTTGCCCAGGGTGTCGTACAGCGGCACAGTCGTGATTCCGTGGAGGATGGCGGCGTAGTCACCAATTACCCACTCCATCCTGGTTCTGGAAAAGAGGCCGATGGTCCGCAGGCCTTCTTTCAGTGGGCAGTAGGTAGACAGCTTGGCTCCCAGGCCATTGACCATTTCCTCCACTTCCCTATAAGAGCTCCAGCGGTACTCCCCCGCAGTTTTCCTGCAAAACAGCGGCTGAGCACCAAACTGCGCAAACGAGTACTCCAGTATTTGCACCATTGTCGTAAACCCCTCCCTAGTGGTCTCTATCAGTCTCTCTGCATAGGCAGGGTTGCGCAGGACTACAGGGCCTTGAGGGTCGGAGGAAGGGATTAGAATGGAATAAGCCCGGGTTTCCATTTATAACGACTACTAGAGGCTGTGGAGACTGGGCTTTGGAGGTGGGATTTCGCTGGATTGGGCTGAAAAGGATGTAGATTGCTGGATTTTGGAGTTGTTCGAAGGGGTTATCTGAGATGAAGTGCTAGTGGCTGGGTTTTGATGGGAAAAGACCATAATGAAATTGCACTCTGGACTTATAGTAGAGAATTTACAGATTTCAGCTGATTTGTGGACGTTTGTTCTTAGAAAGCATCGATTTTCTCTGTAGAAGTCCTAATTTCCCTGGTATTCTCTGATATGTGCACAGTTAGCGGATCCAGGTAGTCTTATCAAGCAGACTTAGCCTGTGATTTGGGAAAAGTCCCAATTTTGCTTCTATAAGGATATCAACTGTCTAATTTTTCTCAGAAAATAGCCCTGCGGCATGTTTATATTGCCTTTCTCACCTAATCAAAACTTCAATACCACGCACATGCCTTAACTTGGCAATAGCAAAATTTTGCTTTAAAACTGTGTCCTATGTCCTCCCTAACTCTGCAAATCTGCAAGTACACCGGCCAAAGGCAGCTTTCCAGGGTGTTTTCCCTAAGCAGCCTTCCTAGTCTGAGTCCTTGCAATGATTTTTAACTTCAGTGGAGCCTTTTGGAACACACTGCGCAGCTACCGCAGTTCGCAGGCTTTCGAGGAGTTGCTGGCCCGGGAAGGCGTGGAGCTGGCCCAGGTGCTGGAGGAAGAGGATGCTGTGCAGGAAATGAAGACGCAAAATCCGAAGTTGCTGGAGTTGTAATCCCCACGCAGCCTCACCCCTTCCCGAGTGCACGAGCTTCTTAGTCTGATCGTTGAAGAGCCGCCTGCAGACGCAGACCACAAACAAGGCCACAAGCACCCCTTCGTAGCCTGTGAAATGCTGGCTAGCGAGTCCCCAGTCTTCCTCAACCGCCTAGTGGAGGACACAGCCGCCATGGACTACTTCTTCAGTCTACTATCCAGCGAAGCCCTCAACCTCACACTGGCAGGGTACTTCAGCAAGGTTTTTGGAGCCATTCTGAACCGTTGTTCGCTCAAGTTCCTCGACTATCTCTTTGGTGAGCACAAGGCCTTGCAGGATATGCTCAGACACGTCCAGTGCAAAAGCGTGGCAGACGCCCTGCTCCGTGTCCTCACAGTGGATGAAGACATTTACATCCCTCAAAGACGCTTACTAATCGAAGCACTAGTGGACTTAGTGAGTACTGACAACCTGGCGCAACTGGTCCATCTCACAGATCTCCTAATTGACCTAAACACTCGCAGCGACGAACTAAAGATTTGGACCGGAGTGATGTCTCCCTTGGCAAATCAGCCCACTCTCGTAAAGATTACAGCTGTGCTGGGCTCTGAAGCAGATTTATGTGTCAGAGCTACGCTGACTCTGCTAAATGCCCTGCTGAGCAATCCAAAGTTCCTTGTACTGGTGGACCCCGCTGTGCTGCAGGAACTCATGCAGACTGCTGTTCCTGCTATGGAGACTATTCTGGACAGACCAAGTAAGGAGTCGCTGTCCACGGCCTTTGGAGAGCCGATTCGATGTGTCGGCGAGACCAAAATACGCTGTTTGGAGCTCATTTCGACCCTATATCGGACTGGGAAACTGGGACAATTGGTGACAGCCTCGCGCCTGCCAGAGCTGGCTACTGCGCTTTTTATGGATTTTCCATGGAACTCGTTCTTGCACCAAGCCTTTTACCAGCTTGTTCAGACCGCAATGAGTGGCGACCTACAGCAACAGGTCCAATTCCTTGCCCAGACTCACCTGTGTGCAGGTATATCTGGTCTGGGCCTTACGGACACCCTGGCTTCCGGACAGACTTTGCGGAAATGCGCCCTGGGACACGCCATTCGCATAGGGCAATTACTACTAAAGGCAAGTGAAACCGCGGAAATAGCCCAAGCCTTAGAAGCAGAAGTGGGCTGGGGCAAATACGTATCCGAAGTCCTGCCGCCGTTATTAAAGGTCGAAAGCACGGCTATCGGTGCAGAGCGGAAGTCCTCAGACGTCTCAGAAAGTGAACTGGAACGACTGACTACGGATGTGGACGTAAGCTTTAGTTCAGAAGTTTTCCTCCTTTTTCCATGCTGGGACGCAGGAGGCGGAGCCGGAGGAGGAAATCCATGACGAGGCTGAGGAAGTCGCGAAGAAATTGGCGAATATTGATATCGGCCCGCAGAAGCAGCAGGTCTATTCCCTCTTTTCAGCTACTGAGATCTTCTTTAGCATTCCCGACCAGATCCATGAAAGCAAGCCATTCAACGACTACGTCTACTGGAAGGTGCCTGCCTCTACCAAAGACCTAGCAGAGCTGGACTAGGTAGGGAATTAGTGCAGAGCACTCTTCAAACAGCTTTAGCCTGGTGTTATTGAGTCTGTTCGACAATTGAGGCAGATTCGCCGAATTCCCTGGTGATTGGTTACATCCTCTCTTTCACCACCGAAAGCTTATGACTTCTCTAAGGTCAGGAGAGCTAAATGACGAAATAGACTCTAGACGAAGTTTCGGTTTAAGCCAAGGCACACTTGCAACAGCCTTCTGGGTTCCTGCGCAGCTCCACCTCCGCTTCGTCGCGAAGTCCCTGCTCCAGCAGTGATTTGGACTGACTCAGACGTCTTCCTTGGTAGTAGGCTTGCAGTTCCAATGCGTCGTAGTTGGTATGGCGGGTGGTGAACAGACTCACCAGTTCACTGACGGTGTTATCAGGCAGGAGATCCATCGAAAAGCGATCGAACTCGATCCGCGGCCCTGGCACGAAGTAGATTCTCATTAGACTGCAATGGCTTGCTGTAATGATAGATTGGAAGGCGCTCACTCCCTCAGTGATGCGAGGAGGCTCTGTGCACGTGTTTTCTAGACAAACTGCCTCTCTGCCACGGCTAAGTGCTCGCACCGCCTCAGTCTCTCTTCCTGTTCGGTCGTCCGAGGCTATATTAGAGCTGCAACTGCGCAAGGACAAGACGGATGTAGAGAATTTAAACGGCTGGAGTGCTATTAAGACCGGCGACCGGCCCAAAAAGCGTCTTTCCGCTGAGTCTCTCAGCCAATACATGACCCAGTACACAGAAATCGACTCAGTCGTGATGCAGCGCAGGAGCAGAAAGGTGCTTCCCAGGGTGGCTAGCCAGTCCCAAGAGCAAATCCAGCACATAATGGACATATCCAAGAGGCGAGTAGAGAAGCAAAACCAAGGCCAGCAGTTAAAGGACCTAACGAAGTTTTCCAAGCGCTTGGAAGAGGACTTAAGCCACAGAGCCGCGGCTCTACAGGACACTTTCCTGCAAGTCACAGGACAGCGAGAGGCGCTAAGGACTCGCAACACTCTGCTAAGAGATGAACTGTCGAGTGCTAATTTGGCTATTAAGGCTGCACGAGTGGCTTCTAATCGAGTGGACAGTGTGTTGAAAAGCAAGATGAAGTCGGTGAGGAGTGAAGACTTGGGGTATGTCTTTTCCAAGCGGTCGGCGTGTCAGTTGGACTTGTTCAATCGCGAGCAAGATTACCAAGAATCCGTCTCTCGCCTGAACCAAGAAATCGCCTCCAACTCCACCCAGGCTTTGGAGCTGGACACCAAGGCCAAGGATCTGCGGATTCAAATTCGAGAAATCCACAGTAAGCAAGTCGAGCACTACCGAGCCTTACTGGCAGAAGGAATGGACACTCGGAGTGAGGGCTTGGCCTGGCTAGTGAAGGCGCTCTGGAGACTGGGCGAAAAGGTGGAAATGGAGATGTTTCCCTCCTTCCTCGATATGGAAAGCGTCCATGTGATTTTATTCATCGCTCAGAAAAGCCTGGAAGTGGAGGAGTTGGGGGCCTACATATCCGAGTTGCAGACTAATCGACGTATGTCCATTGCATCGCATATCAGTCGAGGGGAAATCCAAGGCCGTTTATCCGCCCTGAAGAACCCCATATCTTCCTCTCGTCCTACCCTCTCAGTCTCCAAACCGCTGTTCCCAGAGTCGCTTCCAGACCCCAAAGTCGCAGACAGCTCCTTGCAGTCGACCACTGTAGAGGAGCGAATAGCCGGGCTGAAGCTACTCATCCAAAAAGCGCATACGCAGGAGTTACGGCGGCTGACACGGGAATGCTTTATGAACAGTCTGGAGGAAAAGGTGAGAACGGGCGCCCATCAGATCCTTTCAGCCGTAGCAGGCGCTGAGACACTAAGCCGGCAAATGGCTGCTATCACTAAGGAGCAAAAAGAACTGGCCGACGACCTGCGCAAAACCAAGACTTTTTCCTTCAGCGCAAAGTAGCGCTTTCCCTTATTTATATAATAGCAGTTCCTTCTAGAAGCTTTAGGTGTCTACTTGCGAAACACGTTAGCTCTCGGCTTAGTCTCGGCCTCCACCTGAAACACACTGTCGTCAGAGTCGCTAGGGTCGGAAGCCTTGTCTTCAGCCTTTACTTCTGCACTTTGGAAGAGACTGGCGAATTTCACCTTGGGCACAGGGGTCACTTCAGCACCTCGCTTGGGCTTTTTGGCTGTTTCCGGCTGAGAGGCTGCATTGGACCGTTTCTGCTTCTTGGTTTCTGCAGATTTTGCTTCCACCTGGTCCCCGTTCTCGCATATATCGCCGATTAGGTACTTCCCAGGCAGCAGGTAGCCGTCTAGACTGAGACTGTATATGTCTCTGCCTTCCTCTGGAAACACCTCTTTCGCCAGTGCATTCAGTGTCTCTAAGGTCTCAGAGCACGTCGCGTCCCGATGAATGAACGCCACGAACTTCCGCTCGTGGAAAGTGACTAAGAGCTTGAGACGATTGGAGTGGTGACAGCAGCGCTCCATGATATCTTGCACACTGCCATGCTGGGCCTGCGCTCCTTCGCTCGGCTGCTTCGCAAGAAGGTCAGACTGCCGACCAGGGACAAGGACCTGTTTGAGGATGTGCCGGATGTGAAGGCAGAGCAGGGAGGGGAAAGTGCATCTCAGCAGGAAACTACAACTAAGGCAGAAACAGCGACTACTAAGGCAGAAACAGAGAAGCAGAAGGCAGAAACAGAGAAGCAGAAGGCAGAGGACCAGCCTGCTACAGCAGAGTGGCTTGCCAAGCGACATCACCCGCCTATCTTCCTCCCTCCCGCCCTGCTCAAAGCCACTGCCTCGGTTCTGGCCAAGCACAGTCACAAGGCAGTCCGGGAGTACGGCGACAAACTCGCAAAAGCATATAGTCTCATCAACTCCACAGAGAAGCCTCGCAACATAGAACACGTCCAGCCCTTCGCCACCTCCACCGAAGCCCTCCAAGAAACCGTGGAAAAGCACCAAAAGACCTTCTTCGACCCCTTCCTCAAAGACTTCATGAAGTTAGAAGCGCACTCCCTCACCAAGCCCAGAAACGTGGAAGACGACAAGCAGCTGCTGATGACAATAAAGTACGAAACACCGCATGCGTTGGGGTACCTCTACAAGCGCCAGCCTCGGTCCTACGCCTCTGCCTACAGAGTCCTCAGTGAAGTGCAGGTCCGAATGCCAGTCTTCAAGCCTAAGAAAGTGCTGGACTATGGAGCGGGACTGGGAGCGGGCATGTGGGCGGCGAACTCCCTGTACCCAGATTTGAAGGTAATTGCGGGGGTGGAGCCTGCGGATGTGATGAAGAGCATGGGAAAGAAGCTGTCAGTAGCTGTAGGGAAGATGCGATGGTTCGACAACATCGCTGCTTTACCCACTTCCGCCTCTGAGGAAGGACGCTTCGACATAGTGATGCTCAATTACGTGCTGGGCGAGGTGGAAAGCAGCAAGCTGCGGGCTCTAATCGTGGAAGCTTTGTGGCACCGCACCACAGGTCTACTGGTAGTGATAGAGAGCGGCGCTCCCAAGGGCTTTCGTCTCATTCACTCAGTGAGGGACTGGGCGCTGAAGAACTTTACGAGGGAGGAGTGCAATATAGTGGCGCCCTGTCCACATGAAGGCAACTGTCCCTTGGCGAAGGACAAAAGCTCGTGGTGTCACTTCTCTGCTTTTTCCTTTGTGTACCCTAAAGACGTGATTGGCCAAAGAGTCGGTCTGCCCAATTACGAAAACGAGAAGTTCTCTTACATTGTGCTGAAAAAGGGCCTCACACCCCGACAGCAGTTCACTACCAAGGCAGAAACCAAGTCCCTCGACCAAACTTCCTACTTCTGGGATCGACTAGTACGTCCAGTCCTCAGACCTACTCGCTTCTCTATCCTGGACGTCTGTCCCCACTCACTAAATGTGCTGCCGCTCAACAAGACTGGCGACTTGCAACGAGTCCGTGTCTCTAAGAAAAAGCACAAAGAAGCGCACAAATTTGCACGCAAGGCACACTGGGGCGACCTCTGGCCTTTTAACACCTCTTAGTTCTCACTCATGACAGTACTTGCACTTCGATAGCGTCCGCTTCTCTGGCGCCTTCGGAGTCTTGCGTCTTGGGGCGCTGGCGTACACCCGCTGAAGGGCTTTTCCTTTGGAGCCTGGTCGTTTGGAGGTGTTTTTGGGACGCAGGACGTTGGCGAGGCCGAGTTCTGCTTGTTCTCTTCTGACCATAGCAGTCAAGTCCTCATTGGAAAGCTCACTGTCCGTATCTGAAGCACAGCGGAAGACTTTGGACTGCTCCAGACGCTGCTGCAGCTCTTGAAGGCGCCTAGCATTCTCCTGCATCTGCGCTTCAAACGCAGGCACCCTGCCCCCTGCCTGCAAAGACTGCACCTGTCCCTGCAGGTCCTGGTTTAGAGTCACTTGCTGGCTGTACTTCTGCTCCCAGTCTCTCAATTTCGACTCCAACTGCTGGACTTGAGACTGCAAGTTGTCTTGTTCCCTGCGATTTGTGACTTTCCGCTCTTCGCGGACTTCCAACAGACTTCGGTCTGCTGAATTTTTGTCCCGAAGTGCCTCATCAAGGCGCTTTCCCATCTCTTCCAGCTCTCTTAGGTGCAGTTTCTTCAGGTCTGCCAGCGTTTGCCGCAGCAATTCGCACTCTTTCAGCAGTTCCGATCGCTGCTCGTCTGCAGTTCTGATGGAGCGTTCGAGCTGCAAGATGTCGTCTTTGCGGCGCTCTAAGTCCAGCTTGAGTCTTCTTATATTCCCTTCCAAGTCTTCTATATTTTCCCTCAATTTCTTGTTTTTTGTTGAGTCGATATTGGCCAAATCCCGGTTTTTCGCTTGTTCTCGCCTTAGTTCCTCCCGCGAGTCTTGCAAATCCTCCTTCATTTTGTCATACTCGGCCTCTAGTCGTTCATATCGAAGCAGCTTTTTACGTAATTCCGCGACATGCATTTCCGCCTTTTCCCTGGCAGCTACTTCCTCCTCCAAGTGATATTTCCAATTAGCGACTTTGGTGCTTTCCCTTATCCTTTCCTGCTCACTCTCCCTCTCCTCCTCATACCCCCTCGGCACAATATCCGTCCTCGAAGACTCACTCTGGCCAACTAAGCCTTTGAGTCGTTCCTCCAGCAGTTGCCTGCGTTCATTGTTCTTGCGACTGACTTCCAGGCTTTCCTGGATGATTTGGCGGCTTTTCGCGACAGTTTGGTCAATGTTGAGGATGACTGAGAAGTGGTCTGGGGCTCGGTAGGGGGAGTCGACACTGGACTGGGAAGAGGGACTGTAGGACTGCATTTAAATATGGATGAAAAGGACCGGAGAGGTCCTTTGCTGGTGTACACGAGTCAAGGCGCTGTGCTGGAGCTGTGGCTGGATGGGAAAGCGGAGAAAAGGCGAGTGATGGAGGTGATTCAGGGACTTATGCGCATTTCCGGGGTAGTAGGCACCGAGGGTTTCTCCCTGTACCAAAGTAGTTACTCGTATTGGGCTGAAACTGACACTGCCACAGCCGGACCTATGCGCATAGGCGACACTCAAAGCGAAATCATAGCCATTTCCCCCACCCACGTATTGCTATGCGGAGATAAACACAAGTCCCTGTGCCAAGCAGTCACAACACTGCACTTCCCCACCCTAGGCCACTATAGCGTCCGCATTCGTCTGACAGGGAGAGTCTCTCACACGCTTTCCGCTCCCTTTCAGGTGGGAAATCGCTTGATTATACCTGAGAAAGCGGACCAAATATTGCGTTTGCCGCTTTTGAAGGTGAAAGTGACCTGCTGGCCTGTGCACGCTACCCTGCCTGACGATGAATTCTCGCATTTGTGGAGAGTTATTGAAAAATACCCTGTGGATATGCCCAATTCCCGACTATTCGCTTCAGCGAATCTATTGGTGGTGCTGTTACGGCCGAATTGGATCCTAGCAGAGTGCGTTTCCAATAGAAATCAGCCTATTGGACTGCTATCAAATGGAGCAGATACGGTCCAATCCCTGCGGAGAAGGACTGTAGAGGCAGGAGTGGAACCGGCCAAAGCCTGGCTGTGCAAAGGCGCAATCATGCAGGACTGCCAGACTGCGGCTTCCTACAGTCTCGGCCCGAATACACACTGTGAACAAGTCTACGAGGAAGACGCTCTGGTGGAAGTTAAGGACTTGAGGGGAAACTGCGCAACTCTAGCCTGTCCCCACCACATCCGCCACTCCGAACTATGCAGAAAAGTGGCTCTAGTGCGTGCAAACTGGGACAGGGCTGAGGTCTTCTGCTACCGAGGACAAGTCTACCCCGCCTACTCGGAGCTGACCTTTGAGGGGGCGGAACTGCACTCTGTGATGCTCTTGTGCACAGGGGAGACCTTAGGCAGAGTCAGACATGTCGCCACTTCTGATATCATTCAGGTCGCTTTGGGCTGTTTTCAGAGGCGGGGAAAAGACTTCAAACTCGCACTAGCGAAAACTCGCGATTTGCCCATTACTCAGAAACACGTATTTGCAGGGAAACTGCGCAATTCCTTCTCAATTCGACAATATGGACTCAGAAATCGAACCGAAGTAATGATTGTGCGCAGACCAGTGGGAAAAGCAACCTTCGCCCAAGCCAGAGTCCAACTCGGCCCAAATTCATGCATTTCTCTCGAAATCAACGCAAATTCCTCGTTTTCGTGGCTTAAAGAGCTGATTTGCAAGCGACTGGACACCCACAATAGCCTGGCTGCTCGGATATACTGCAGTTCTGAAGAAGCTGAGGATCAGGAAAGTCTGAATGGATACGGACAATTGGAGAATTATGTGAGTGTCCTGTTTTTGAGACCTGAAGAGTGGATTTTACGGGCGATTATAGAGAAAAGGCCAATTTTAGTGCCTCTGAATAGCCAATTTACCGTAATTTCCGTGAAATCCGCAATACAGAAGCTAACAGGCTTCACAGCCGCCAACATGAGCCTTTATTCCCACGAAAGCAGGCCAGAGGACTGCAAAACTATGGAAGAACTCGGCTTAATGCACAAATCCGAAGTGGAAATTCGCTTTCCAGCCGAATTCGAGGTGCGAATACTGCCAATTCGAGGGAAAATGTGGAGTCTTGGCACTTCCAGCACTGTCCAAATCAGTACTTTTCGGCAGGAAATCGCTGCAGTGCAGGGGACCTTGCCCAGACTTGTGTATAGGGGAGAGGAGTTGGAGGATAGCGAAGTAGTGAGTCGGTATGGACTAATGACCTGGGCTGTAGTCACTGAAATCAGCTCTGACTCCCTGCAATTGCTAGCTCTGACACCTAGTGGGGGGTCGTTTTTGGACTTGTGCCTGCACCCTAACACCACAATAAGGAAAATAAAGGCCAAAATCAGGCAAATATTGGGCATTTCGCAGTGCGATTTCGACCTGATAATCACCAAAGAGCTGGAAAACGAGGAAGATTTGAAGCTGTTTCTACCCGAATTGACTGAAACTCAGCCCACTCTATTTTTCCGCTAAATCTAGCCCGTTGTTAGTGAGTTCTATTGCTAGTTACAACTGCCTAATTAGCGGGCAGCTGAAAGTCTTAGGACTTCTCTGCCATTTAGTCTATTGTAGGTCGGGCATTTCCTTGTGCACGAAGGCGCAGCCTTTCAGCAGGTTGTTCACCCAGTCTGCGGGAGCTTTGGAGGCGAACTTGTTAACGATCATTTTGGGAATAAGTCCCTTGATATCGTTCTGCGAAATAATGGTAAAATCGCACGTCCGCAGTCCTGTGGGTCTAATCACATAGCCAGAAATGACGGTTTCCGCCCGAATCACCTTCCTCTTCGGGGGCATTGCAGGGTGTTCAATGCTAATAAAGTGCATCATGATGGCGTCCTGCTCAGGGTAGTCCCTGACAAAGACTCGTCTCTGCACCCAGTCTCTGCGAGTCACTAGGGAAGTCGGCGTCTATATGCTTCTCACCTTTATCATGTAGTACAGCACGTCGAAATCCGGCTGAGTGTCGATGATTCGGAACTCCTCAAAGACTTCATCCCACCTCGACCTCATTTCCGTGTCCCAAATGGCTCGAAAGACGACTTCCTTGCTGTAGGGAATAGCGCAGAAGGCCTTGATCATGCAGATAGGCGTGCCCTCCGTTTTCTTCTTGAAGACCTGCACGCCTGGCTTGTCAATAACATGCTGCCAGGTCTTGTCGGAGCGAGGCTCGGCTTCGATCACCAGGAGACGGTCGAAATCCTCTTGGAATGGGTGCACTTTCAGCTCAATTATGGTCGCTTCTGGGCCCTTCTTTTCGTCCTCTCGCAGTACCGGATTTATGTCTTGCAGCTCCACCTGGTCAATGAGTGGGGAGCCCTGCTGCTCCTCCCCAGAACTCTCCTCCTCCATCAGTTCATTAGTGGTTCCAATTATCATTTCCATCTGCGGCGGTCTCGCTCGCTGCGAAAAGCGTTGAGAGGGCGAGGCCATTTCCCCCCTGGGCGTCTTTTCCTCCTCCACGATTTCAGTCACTGCAGGTAGGTTAATGGGGGAGCGGTTGCCGTCATTATAAGCGCTTGTAATGGAGCGAATTACCAGGGACTCGACTTGCTGTCTGTAGCTGTTTCGAGACGGAGATTCGTCGTAGAGGGACGTAGACCGTCTCAGAGAGTGGTTCCCTGACTGTTCTTCCCGAGAAGACTCAAAAGCGCCATCCACTTTGGCTGCAGTTTGAGTGAACTCCGGGGAAAGACACATCATGGAAGAGGAGTCGCTGCGCTGTAGCACGCCCCCTATCACTGCCTCTACGTCCCGGGAGTGTCTGGACAGCAGCTCCTGCACTTCCTTCTCTTCCAGCAGCCTTTCCACATTCAGCACCACCTCTAGCTGCGCTTTGTGCGGGCCTGTGTACCGCATCAGCTCCATCACAGGGATGAAGAAGTACTTGAGGCGGGTGACAAACAGAGTGACTGAGGAACTCGATTGCAGGTGCGTCAACTCTGCAAAGCCATTGAGTAGGGCGGTATGACACGCATCTCTGCGGAGCAGCTTCACCAGTCTATCCACCATCTTCGCCAGTTTGAGGTTGTGCAGTTCCAACACCATTGCAGGGCGGAACTCACAGACCACACGCTCGATGATGCGGAGGAATAGCTCCAGAGAGGTCTTTGCCCGCATCTTTTTCTCTAAATAGCGCAGCAGACAGGTGAGGCGGAGTTGGTACACTTTGTCCATGTTGACGTCAGACAAAGCGATTTTCCTTCTTTTCCGCAGCGACCTGCCGACTAAATGGCCGACTCCCAGGCCCACCACTCCTCCAGCAATACCCCCTATAGCAGTCGGCGACAGCAGTAAAAAGCCCAGTAGTCCAAACACCCCAGCGCCTATAACACTGCCCAAATGCCGCTTATCGCTCGTATTTAGTTCGTCTTGGATTTTTTTAAGTTCGGTCTCGAGCCCTGGTAACTCCGTTTGGGTAGTGGGCGGGAAGGCCTGCCGAATATTGACTTCACTGTTATGTCTGCGCAGAGGCACAGGCTCAGGCTCCATTCTTTATATATACAGCGGAAAATGACTGAGATGCAGATCCCTGTGTACTGCTTGCGAGGGGCCAATGTGATGAAGCTGAGGCTGGACTTGGTGGCAGTGACTCGACCTGGGGAAATCGTAGAAAGGGCTAGGACAGTAGTGAGCGATTTGGAGGCGAAGCGACTACTGTTCGTGTACTCCGACGAAGACACTCCAGCCACGAATTTGACGGTAATCGACGAAGCGGATTTGAGAGCGGTGCAGGAAAGCGCTGTGAACTGCGCCTGCGAGAGTGCCTATTTCCTCTACGACGACACAGGAAATGCAGAGAGCTACCGCGCCATTCACTTCTTTCGGAAGGAGCCAGAGGCCCCTGAGTCTGCCCCTGCTATCATCGAGCCTCCTCAGGAGCCTATTGCTGAAGAGAGCAAAGCTGCAGTTGACTCTAAGACTCATTCAGAGCTCCCGGAGATCAATCTACCTTTCTCAATCGCCCTTAATAAGGACGAAGGCCGAGTTTCCATCAAGAAGCATGACTTCGTCGTAGTAGCGGAATCCAGCACTGATGAGCCTGAGTACGTCCCTCCTGAGTCCAATTTGAGTAGAAGCTGGGAGTTGCTGGTGACTGGAAAGCCCTGGGAAGGGGCTTCTGTAGTGCTAGTGCAGGGCATTTACTTGGATTTCAGTTGCAACTTTACTCGAACTGCTGACACATTGAACCTCGATGTGCGTCTCAAAGTGCCTGCAGAAGGCTGCAACGTCGCCTTCCGAGTCGCTATCGATGGAGAAATCTGCGGTCCTTTGCTCTGGCTAACAGCACAAATAAAGGCGGAAATCAGCCTAGAGCAACAACTGCTCGAGTTGGGAGCGGAAGCCAGAGACCTGATCCAGCTGAAATCACTGCACGAGTTCGGCCTCACAGACCTGCCCAAGCTGATGAAAGTGTGGAAGAGAGCGCGGAGTCATGGAGCGGAAACAGTGGCTAGCTTGTATTGGGGAGCGTAGTAGGTAGGAGTAGTGCAGTTCGAAGGAGTGGCTATAATGGCTGGGGAGTGGCAAGTTCTGAGCTTCTGTGTAGTGGGTCCTGCGAGCTTTGTAGGGTCGTTTGTCTGGCTGCAGAAGACGATACAGAGCAGAGGCCTGTTGCCTGCCTATCTTCCCAAGTCCCTGCCCAATCTAGTCTTCCGCTGTCTGGGAATAGCTGCTATTCCCCTGGTCCTTATGTCCGTAGCCGTCTTCTTTGCCGACCTACTCTACCGTGAAGATAACAAGTTCCGCAGAACTCAAGTCAACTCGCTCACCAACACACTCGAACAGTCGCTACTGTTCAGCCTCAACCTACTAGCCTTCTCTACACTGCCAATGGTCACCAGTGAACGTCTAGTGATCCTAGCGCTCTTCTTTGTGTTCGGAAGACTGCTCTTTTGGCTGGGGTACAACCTCTTTTTCCTCACTGAGTGGGTGTTTTGGAAAGCTCCAGGAATGGCGATGACGCTTGCTGTGCAGTGCACGCTGCTTTACTATAACTTGGAGGGCATAGTTAGTAAATAGGGAGAAATGCTGGCTGGGGAGCAGATTGGCAGCTTGTCAGACTGAAGACTGGACCGCAGAGACTTGCTATCAGCCTGTCCCGAGGCCAATAGGTTCTTGTAATTAGTCCCTGTCCTTTCAGCATCGAAACCCTGCATATCAGTCCAGCATTTCTCTGTCGCCTTCTCCAAGGTCCCTCGCTGCAAATGGAAGCAGTGCAAAGGCTATTCGCAAGGGTGCCCAGTTGAAGGCCTTTGGATTGATTGGCATCCCAATGCGCCAGTGAGGACAATAGAAACTAAGCGGGTCGGTAGCAGCATGGGCCCTCTGTGAAGCGATCCAAACTGAAGCACTTTCAGCCCTATTTAGCAGAGACTACGAAACTGCCTGTAATTGGCAACCTGAGCCCGCCTTCAGCAGCACTTGGTAAGACCAACAAGCCATATTGAGTAACTCACTATAATAGTAGTGCAGTTACAGCAATGGCTAAGTTGGCAATTGAGAACTGCCAACTAGACTGCAGCAACAGCCAAGTATCCGCACTTTCTTAGTTCTACCTAGTATCTAGCCAGAGCCCCGGTACACTCCCACTGCCAGCAGCAGATCTCTCCACGTAAAGGCTGTCGACAGCACCGGAGAGTTCTTCGTAGCGTACACTCCCAGCGTCTGTCCAGAGCACGGATCGAGACAGGTAACCAAGCAATCTTCTGATACAACCGCCAGAACAGCCTCGCTGTGGCTGCTACTGAGTCCTGTCACTGCTGTTTTCGTGTCTTTTTCCCATACAATCGACCCATCACTCAAATTCCAACTAGTCACAAAGCCGCTGTCATCCGCTGAAAACAGCACTTTGCCGGAGTAGGCGAACTCCAAAGCAGTCACAGAGTCGCAGTGGTTGGAAAGGATGCGGACGCACTCCGCAGAGGCGAGCTGCCACAGTCTCACAGTCTTATCAGCGGAGGCAGAGGCCAGGTACATCCCGTTAGGGTGGAAACGCACAGCGCAGATGTCACTTAAATGCCCCACAAATACGCGAATTGCCTGGGTGGAGTCGGTGCTCCAGAGACGGGCGGTCTGGTCTGCGCCTCCGCTAGCGAAGAAAAAGCCTTGGAGACAGAAGCTGAGCGTCCAGATAGGGAAGATGTGGCCTTTGAGCACTGCGACTGGGGACATGGACACCAAGCTCCACAGACGAATGCAGCCGTCCTCCCCTGCTGAGAGGAAGGACCGGCCACATGGACTGAACTTCACAGCGAACACTGCGCCGCTATGTCCCACGAAAGTGCGATATTCGCTCTGCTCCGCTGCCTCGAATAGGCTCCTTTTAACAGCTACTGCAGGGATACTCAAGTCCCAAAGTCTCACCAAGCAGTCCTCGAACCCTCCCAATAGCAGTTGTCCGTCTTCACTGATGTCTGTGCACAACAACGAAAAAGCTGCATTCAGCACTGTGTGAAAACACGCAAATGGCACCTTTTCAGCCGTCACTATGTGTCTTTTCGCTATATCGTCCTCTCTCCGTCTGTCTAGCAGCTGATTTGCCCTGGGGACATACACCTTCGAACCCTTTACGTCCTCCCCATACACTGTAAGTGCCAATTTCGTGTCGTTCCTCACCAACTTGCACTCCTCATCCAGCAAAACAGCCTTGGACTTGAGGACTTCCTCAGTAATTTGGAACTCCACATACTTGTTGACGACCCAAAAGGTGAGGGAATAGCTTTCCGACTCAAGATAGGACATGAGCAGCTGCAGGGCGTAGCGACTCATCGGCACTTTGATGCAACTATCCAAAAAACGGCGGCCCGAGGGAGATTCCAATTTGTTGATGGAGTTGAGGGACTCTAATAGCTGTAAGTCGGGAGCAGCCCAGTGATCTGCCTGGAAGTAGACAAAGAACTGTTGTGCCTCGTCACACAGTGAGTGTTTGACCATCTCCAGGTAGAGGTAGGCGAAGGCGGGAAACAGCAAGCGCTCCAGGTCCTGTCTGTAGTGCTCCAACGTGCTGAGCACCCAGTGCTTGAGTCCCTCATAGTTCCTGCTGTAGTTGTCGGGGTCAGAGGCGCCTGCGGAGTGGGTTACTGGCAGTGGCGGCCAAAATGCTCTCAGCCTTGGTAGAGGACTCGGGCAGGAGAGAGAGATGGGCTTCACTTTTCAGAGTGCCAACGGTGGCGTTGTAGTTGCGGCACTTTAGGAAGCTGAGGATGCCCTGCTCTGCTTCCTTCAGATCCATACAGGACTTATGGAGGCTGAAGTGCAGTTCTGGACCACTGCTGGCGTGTCCCTGTTCCTCTACCTAGTGGTGGGCGGCCTGCTGCAGTCCAGAAGACACCTGCGTCCTATCAGCAGCCGCTCTCCCTGGATGCTGCTCATCAGTCACTGGGCCAACTTCCTCGGACTTTGCCTTCTGTACCAGATCTTGTGGGACTACCAGACAGACCAGTCCTGGTTCCCTGCCTTCTACACTGCCGCTGTTATCCTCTGTCACTACCTACTCTACTTCCCCTACCTCCTTCGCTGCTATCGACTCCAGTTCGTGTTCACTCTGGATAAGCACTGGGCCAGCGAGAACGACTACTTCCGCAGACATATCGATAGGTCCCGACAGAGCTGGCTAGTGTGTATACTGCTCACTATGATGATGCCAGTCCTAGCGGCTGCCATCGTAATAATCCTCGTCCCTGGCTATGTCAAGGTAGCGCCAGTGGCTGGCGACGATGATGTCGCTCGAATGACGGAAATCGCCTATATTGCGATTTGCTTCATTGAGGAAGTACTGTTCGTATTAGCCGTGTTTAGTCTGAGAAACATAGAGGACCACTTCAAAATGACGAGGGAACTGACACTGGTGTGCTTACTGTGGTTGTGCAACTCTGTAGTTTCCCGCTACTGGGGAGAAACTTGGTGGCTGTATGAGTGCATAGCGCGGAATTGGGTCTTAATGCTCATTTCCTCTCTCTGGCCTGTTTATAAGTCTTTCCGAGGGTTCGGCTTCTCGGAAGCGATTACGTCGGAAGTCGCGAATTCGCTGGAACTGCTGCTGCAGAACCAATTCACCTTGGACTACTTCGAGAAGTTCCTAAGCAAAGGTGACTTTTCCAAAGAAAGGCGGGATTCAGGCGTGCCTTCCAGCTCAGCAGTGCCGGATCATATGGGAGAACGCTTGCTGGACTTCTGGCTTCAGTGCGAAATCTACCGCAATAGTCCCGACCTGCCCCAAGCCCAGTGCCTCTACAGCCAATACATCAACCCAGATAGCAAAACCAACGTAGACCTACCCATGCAACTAGTGAGGGACGTGAAGGCAGGCATAGAGAGTGGTCCAGATGCCACGCTGTACCTCAACTCCCAGGAATTCGTCTTCGCAACTCTGCGAGATTACTACTTCGCCCTTTTCCAGCGGTCTGCGGAGTACTCGAAGATGATGAGGGAAATCACCAGACAAGAGATCTACATGAATCGCCTGGTGCTGACATCCTTACATGGCAAGCTGCTCTACACGTAAGTTAAGTCGTCTCAGATAGCTGCAATGTATGCAGTTCAATTGTGTATTCCTTAGGTTGGTAGGCGAAGTCTGTATGCCGGTATGAGTTAGGAACTAACTAAAGGCAAAGTGCGAACTTCCTTGCCGTTTACCCACAGGGAATAGGTGTTGATTCCCTTATCTAGAAAGGCGCTGAGACCATGGCATTTGCCCTGCTTGAAAAGCCCTATTCGCTTTTTCTGTTCAGTCCATTGGTACACTCCCACTCCGTGCATCAAGCCATCCACCCACTCTCCTTCGTAGAAGCACCCGCCGTTGAATGCTTTCCTACCGATACCGTGAGGCAGGCCTTCCTGAGTGCAGCCGAAGTATCCATTAGCTGTGGAGAAATGGCAGAGCTTGGGGCTAGTTTGAAAGGCTTCTGTTCCCTGGGCTAAGAGCAGCCGAATCGCTTTTATCTTCAACTCCAATCGCATGTAAAGCTGATCATTCGATAATTGAGTAATGCTGCCTTCAGGAAGTTTCCTTTGAATGTACCAAAGCCACACTGTGTAAAGCTTACAATAGCCTTCGTTACAGGCCTGCAGCCACTCCTCTAAACCCTGCAGCTGAGCCTTCACCACCTCCTCCGTTCCTACAGACCCTGGGTTACTCCAGTTTCCTCGGAAGGAACAGCCTTGGAAGGTCATGGCTCCCTCTCCTTTAGGCATTCCTTCCTGCCAATTCCCTGTGTACTGCACTCCTTCCGACCAAGTCATAGTGCCAAGTCCATGTCTGCGGCCCTCCTTCACTTCCCCAGTATATCTCGCCTTCGACTTATAGACATAGTCCGCATATTCCTCCTTCAACACTTCACTCAGTTCAGTGCCACTAAAGAGCTCGTCCGCGGCTTCATCGATACTCCCTCTACTAGCAGTATCAGGACTCGCTTTAGTTTTATTGAGTGGGTCTACTTGGCACGAAATCGACTCAATTTGAGGTTCAGAAAGGAGCAGTTTGGAAGCTGGAATAATATTGAGTTCGTTTGATGGACTAGGAGGAGAAGGGTGGGAGCAGAGACAAATTCCCATAAGTACAATGTAGAAAATTTAGCCATATATATGGAATTCGAGGAAGAGCATTACAGTTAACTATGGTAGTACACAGTCTTGCCTCTCTTCTGTAACAGGCTTCACTTACCCTGTGGACTTATTGAGGACAGACACTACTGTGGGAGACTAAACTAGGAGGAAGGGACTTCCATGCCGCCTCTCCACGTAGAGCAAGTAGTGGTTTCTTTGTCGATGAGCACTGTGAATCCCTGCCACTTCCCCCGCCGGAAGAACCCCATTCTCCTTTTCTGTGTGTTCCATTGGTACACTCCCACTCCGTGCATCAAGCCATCCACCCACTCTCCTTCGTAGAAGCACCCGCCGTTGAATGCTTTCCTGCCGATACCGTGAGGCAGGCCTTCCTTAGTACTGCCAATGTAGCTGCTGTTCCGGACTAAGTTGCAGTCTGCAGGCTTTTGGAGGACTTCAGTGGAAGATACTACAAATCGGATGGCTTTTATCTTCAACTCCAATAGCCTGTAAAGCTGATCATTTGATAATTGACGAATGCTGCCTTCAGGAAGTTTCCTTTGAATGTACCAAAGCCACACTGAGTAAAGCTTACAATAGCCTTCGTTACTGGCTTGCAGCCACTCCTCTAAACCCTGCAGCTGAGCCTTCACCACCTCCTCCGTTCCTACAGACCCTGGGTTACTCCAGTTTCCTCGGAAGGAACAGCCTTGGAAGGTCATGGCTCCCTCTCCTTTAGGCATTCCTTCCTGCCAATTCCCTGTGTACTGCACTCCTCCCGACCAAGTCATGGTGCCAAGTCCATGTCTGCGGCCCTCCTTCACTTCCCCAGTATATTTGGCTCCCGACTTATATCGGTAACTTCCTCTTCCTTCTGTCACCTTCACTGCTTCACTCAATTCGGCCTCACAAAACAACTGCTTGAAGTCTGCAGTTCCACTTTTCTCAGTCGTGCCTTCACTCGTCTGCGGTTCCCCCGCTGTCCTCCCTTCACAAGAGGCTGGCACTAGCAAAGGTTGTCCTTGAGACATTGACTCTCTGGGCATTTTGACAGGAGATGAGTCGTGTTGAGGAGTTTCTGAGGACGAAATAAAACAGTTGAGGGAGGAGAAGTAGGAAAGCCAGCGGCGACTCATGACTGCCAATGTAGATTAAATAGAAAGAACTGAAGATGGCAGGGTAAAGCTGCAATATGGAGCAGGGAAGGACAAACTTCGTATAGTGTAGTTGTATTTGAGCAGACTTGCCTGCTTTCCATCGATTTCGCACACAAAATACTCAATTTTACCGATTTTCAGTGTTTTCCTATTTGTTGCAAAACTCGCTTGTTTGACAGATTGGATGGGAATTTGTTTTCGTCTGCACTACACAAGATTCACTAAAACAGCCTGCAAATAGACGAATTCCCTCCAATAGATATAAGTACGAAACCGTATCTCTTTCTAAATTGCCTTTAAAACCTCTTCCTTCTGTGTATTTATGAGCAAGAGAACACTTTGCTCGAGTCGACCTCACTTAGAAAGTGCATTTGAACAGTCCATCCGAGCAGAGCAAGAGGCACAAGCCTAGCAAATGCAGTGTAAAGGATATGACTATGCGTAAAGCAGCTATCAGCTCCTCATCAGTCCCAATTCTCCCTGTGAATCGCCCATTTTACAAAGTCATGAAGCCGGGCAAGACAGGCACGCAGAAGAAAAAGGCAGTGCTGCCATCTGAGCAGTTAGAGCAGGAAGCCAGACGCATGGAGGAGCGCCTAGTGCAGCTGAGGGAACACATGCAGCAGGAGAAAGAGCGCAGACTCACGGAAACTCGCTTCAAGGACGGCAGCAAGTGGCGGGGCGGCCTCACTACTAAGCCCCTCAAGGGCTATGCGGATGCGGTGCTCAAGGCTAAGCCCAGACCACGGCCTGGCTCTAGGGGCGCTTTTGTGTCTACTAGGGACTTGCTCAACCCCAGTGGGGCGCAGGAGCCTGAAAAGCTGGCCAAAGCCTCGCAACTGCCCTGCGATCAGCCGGAAAACGAGGAAATTCGGGAGTTCTTGGAGAGTTGCGGACTGGAGAAGCACCTGCCCACCTTCCTTACACATGGCATTGAAGACATGGAAGTGGTCCTGGAACTCACAGAGGAGCACTTAGCGGACCTCAGTCTGCCTCTCGGCCACCGCATTAAGCTGCTAAAGCGTATCCGCGACCTGAAATCCGCCGAGCCACTAGCCAAACCCCCTGTTCCCAAGCCCTCTGCTGCCAAGGCAGTGCTTCCCGCCCCTACTGACTCTTTTTCCCTGTTCAAAGAAGCAGTGGACAGCTTCCGCAATGGCGGCACTGCCACCACTCTGCCCAAGTCTTCTGTGGAGGTAGCGGAGCCCAGTACTCAGCCGAGGAAAAGGCCTGTGGAAGTAGTGCCTGCGAAGACGGAAACGGAAGGAACTGATGCGGGCGCGGTAAATGAGGCGTTTGGACTGATGAAAGAGGTGGAAAGAGAGACGTGTTGGGAGTGCTATCGCATCTTTTCCGGGGGAGCGGGTTTTCTGGAGAAGCGGTTTTGCTGTGCAGACTGCGTGGAAGCATTCAAGGCGAAGCACTACTTGACTTGCGCCTGCGGGAGTGTATTTACGAGGGACGCAGGGGAGCTATGGGGAGACAGGTGGTTTTGCAGCGAGAACTGCACTTGTCTCCCTCATCTGCCTGAGTTGGAGGAGGAAGAGGACTTCGTCCCTATAGACCCAGCCACAGGCGACCCAATAACTCCCTAACAGTAGTCTGTACTTACTTTGCCTTTCTTAGTAGTTCTTGTAGTGGAGGAATCAGAGAAAGATGAGGAGAAGAAGGGGGATTAACAGCTACTCGGAGCAACGATTAGAAGGCCTGCCAAGGCCTATAGCGACGGATGTGTACCTTGCACTCAAGTATATCAACGCTCAAATAGTCGGAAGAGTGAGAAAACCTAAATGCTGGGAACCCATTAGGGTCGCAAGTCCCCAGGAAAGGACCGCAGACAAGGCAGTCGCGACTACCGACCGACCCGAAGCTCCTGAACACACTGAGTCGCAAGGGAACTGTGAGACTGAACTGAGCACTGAGCGAGTGGATGCAGCTGTGCAGGTCACAGGGCCTCCCACTCCCCATGCAGAGGAGAAGGTCAAACTACGCTCAATTAAGCAGGACTGGGAGCGGAAGCAGCAACGCTTTGAAGCTGTTTCCGCGGAAAGAGAAGCAGCGGAAAAGCAACGATTGGAAGCAGTTGCGAAAGAAGCGGAAGAAGCTCAGTTCCTTAAGCTCCAAACACACAAAAGCACACTATTGGCTCGCCACCTTCTGCACCTCGAAGCCAAGCACAAGCGCACAGAGCTCATTAGGGCCGGAAAGGACAATTACCGCAAGGTCAGAGCCAGTTTGCCGCTCTACGAGCAGCTGGAAGGCCTGGCGAAGATGAAGAAAGCGCTGGCAGAGGAGGCCTATCAGCAAGCAATCAGCCAGCGCAAGCTAAGAATGCGGAGTCTAGACCAGAGTGAGTTCCTGCAGCATGAAGACAGCTACGAACAGACCAAAGCCGCTCTGCTGAGCAGTCGAAGGAAACACAGACTGCAGCGACTCCACCACATTCGAAAGGAAAACAGAGTCTACTACCAGTCTCCACTGTATGAACTCAGTGAAGAGGAAAGAAAACACCAACTCGCGCAGGAAGAACTGAAGGAAAGGAGGACTAGGGAGGCACTTCGCAAGGGAAAAGCGTATGGCCAGTTGGCGATGGAGATTTACCGTCCGCAGACTTTTGTGTCGAAATCGCCCCTGGGCTTTCACTCGAAAAGTCCGAAGTCGCCCTGTGAGCATACTGAATTGCCCACGAACCCCACATCTGGCCTATTTACTACCAGGAGACGCTATAGGGCGCTAAGAAGGCCTCAGCCAGCTACACCTGCTCCCCTGCCCACTACAGACTACAACACAGAAAGACGCCACTTGCTGTTGAACTCCCTCCTAGCCGACCACTCTTCTCCTATATTTCACTATCAAAGCCACGACTTCGACCCTTCAGTCGACCCCGAAACGCTGCGGACTGAGGCAAATCGGCTCAGTATCGAAGCTCATAGAGGGGATATTCAGGTGCGTCGTCTCGACCACACTCCCAGGCTGCAGTCAGAAGCCTGCAGTCGAGTGGCAGCCATGTACCTGGACTCTATCAAGGCTCGACTAGAGCTGGTGAGGCGGGTAGAGGGTGTCAACACCTGCAAAACTCTGCCAATTTCATCTTAAATTTGTCAAATTGCATCACTTATAGGCTTTTCTGGAGCTTTGTTGGCTAATATTGCAGTGCTGGATAAGCACTCCAGTGAGTTCTCTTGCTCCCCCACGAGAAGTGTACCCGCACTGCCTCATTTGACTTCGTCAGTTAGAAATGGACTGCCCAGGCAGCTGGCTGTCACACACACAACGAAAGGCAAGGAAAGGCAGTATAGAGCCGAGCACCACTGCCAGACATATGAGGACTAGTGGCAGTGTGAGTGAGTTTTGCAGGCAGTCGGAGGATATACGGAGAGTGCTGCAGGGCTTGAGGTCTAGGGAGGAGGCGACTGGTAGGGACACTTTGAGGGAAGTCTCTATGAACCGCGAAGTGCCGAGTCTGAGGGAAACTGTGGAGAAGTACGAAAGGGAAGCGGAGATGCGGGAAGTGGAAATCGCGCGATTACGACAGGAATTGCAGGAAATGAAGGGACAACGTCCCTCCAGCGGTGCAGAGAATCAGGCAAAAGTGCTTTTGTCCCAGGTGTGCTCGCTGCTGGGTTTAAAGGATCAACACCAGCTCCTTCCTTGCGTGCGGAAGCTGCTAAAAGGCCAGGGACAGGCCCAGGAAGTTTCCGAAGCTTTGACGGCTATCAGCCATTTCGTCTGTCCCGACCAATTGGAAGTCTCTACTCCCCAACTAATAGCTGCTGTAAGGCGCTGGAAAGAGGAGCGCACTACCAGTCCAAACGCTCACTCTGAGGACCTAATCCAACACATCCGACAGGTCTTTTCCCTCAAACCCACTGACAGTGTGCGTGAGTTCATTAGCCATCTCTTCCTGCAAATACACGAGTTGAAGGCTTTCGCACGACAAATCCGCCAAGCACTGGGCTTAGACGCGGACACGCCCCTGAGAACAGTGACTGCATTTGTGAAAACAGCTAATAGAAGGTAGCTTATAGTACTGCTATGTAGTGCAAGTGCAGTTCCAAGGACAGGGAAAAAGCTCCGAGACCGGGGATTGAACCCGGGTCATCTGCGTGACAGGCAGATATACTTGCCACTATACTATCTCGGAAGGCTGATTGTCAGAGACTGAGCTGCTTATAGGACTCGCTCAGCAGAGGAATCAGCCAAATAAGCCAAATTTGTCTGCAAGTCCTTAATTTCGTACTTCTCCTAGCTTTTTCCGCTTTTTGAAGCCCTTCTTTTCGAGGCAGACCAAAACCTCATCTCAATCTCTTTAGGTAATTTCAACTTCGTCAGCTGTCCTCTGAGTCTACTCCCCGAAAACGAACTGACTCGATAGAGAAACGAGAAGCGATACTAAGGCCTAAACAGTCTTAAAAGTGTTCATATGAGTTTTGACATATGAAGAGGCTCTAGCTGAAAATTTTCATTATCTCGCCAAATCCCACTTCACCTACATCTCTGAAATCCCTGATTATGCTAATCTTTACTGCAGCTATTGGTCTCCCTGACTTCCGGTCAAAGCGAAAAAGACAAATACTTGTTCAAGTTGGATGTCTGCAAACTGCGAACTTTGTTGCTAGGACGAAGCAATCGTATAATTGAAATGCAGAGTTCTCTCTGCCCGTCGCGTCAGCTTGTCCAGCTTTTTTCGTTACGCCATAACCAAACCATTGCTTTAGCCATAGGCAGAGTAGGAGATGTTTAGTCTAAGGGATTTAGTCCTGAAGAGCGGCTTGCTCGCTGTCCACTTTCTGCTTGAGACGCTTGAGGACACGCTTGCCCTGCACAATGCGTTTATACATGACACTGGTGGACCGCATGATGTCGTGGTCCCCTTGCAAGTGAGCGATGAGTGCGTACTTGTAGGGGAAGCTGCGACCACACAGGGAGCACACACAGGCCTTTGGCTTCCTTCCCCGCTTGTGCTGTAGTCGCGAAGTGCCCATTTGGAAATCTGCTTGAGGGCAATCTTTCTCAGCGAGTGCAGGGAGACAACACACTGTTTGCTTCAGGAAAGCAGCGATGCCTGGGAAATCTGAGTCTGAGACTGGAGTCGGGGGCTCTGGCCACTGATAGTCCGAGTGGTCATTCTTCATTACCTCGGCCATACTAAATTCTTAGGCTGGAAAGGCGCCACTGACTTTCGCTCGTTTTTGTTCTTTGGGTAGAGAGTGAATTACATAAGGCAACTTACAGAACTCTCCAGCTTAGGGATTAATGACTGTCTGCCGACTAAAGGCGTCCATAATTTATTGATTACAAAGGCACTATGGAAGGCTGACACTTCGAGTTTCTCACAGTTGAAGAAAGAGTTTAGCTGTGCCTCTGACTAATCTACTCCCTCTTTTCCTTGCATATTTCAGTCTTGTGAACTGTACAGTCGCTAGTATCGACTGGGCTTTTTCTCCTTATAGCAGGCACACTATATCGAACAGCGGAAAGCCAGTGGAGAGACGCAGCTAGAGAACTACATGAAGAAGGGAGTAGTCGGCGGCACTTCTCTGACTGGGCGCAGTGCTTCTAGTCCACTGGTCGCTGTTAAGTTCAGATTGCTTCGAAGTCGCTTCATCGCTTCCGCGTTTTCCGCTTGTTTCAAGCCTCGGAAGTCGGAGTATTGCAGTGGGTTGCTGGGACGGAAGATTGTCCTGGGCTGGCTCATCTCCCTCAGCCTTGGAGAAGCCTTGTAGTGCCTGGCAAAGCCAAAAGGGGAAATAAAGGCAGCTGAATGAGACCCGTCGAAGGACATTTTGCCCGAAGGACTGGTGGTTCTGAGTTTAATGACCCCAGTGCGTCTTTCCAAGGCTTCAGTTTCGCGGTGTCGATGCATTAGTGCAGCGCGAACTCGGGCCCTGACGCCTTGCACCTTGACCACACGCAGCTGAGTTGCAAGCTCCAACTTGGCTCTCTGCTCCAACAGGTAGGCTGTGGCTCCTATGTGAACGTTACTGTCATCTAACTCCACTTCCTTCGCTGGGATGAACTGACGCAGACGAGCGACAGGCAGAGAGTTCAGGTCGTTCCAGTCTTCGTCCAGTCCTGAAGCCCGGAAAGGACTGGCCCGCTTCCTAACCTGCGATTTGGCTCGGTCCGGCTTGAGTCCCGGCAGTCTGACCGAGCGGTATTTGCCATGCAGAAGGCTTGCAGTGACTTCAGCAAAGGACAGGTCAGACTTGTGCACCAGCGGGGAAGCACAGCGCTGGAGAGTCGGAGTGACTTGTCTCATATATGGTGTGGCACTTAGTGCATATCCCCAAGGACTGACTATATCACAAGTTTACACTGCCTAGTTTCTTCCTCAGTCGGGTCCCCTGACTCTGCGATGGTTTGCAGAGTGCGTTTCTTCCTGCCGGCTGAGAGCGCCTCTACCTCAGGCAGTGCATACACTGAAAAGTCAATTTCCCAAGGCTTCTTGACCATCTGACTGGGCTCCGAAGCAGCCGAAAGCAGTAGCGAGTGCTTCCCCGAGCAGGAGGCACTGCGCACAGACCCATTGGACAGGTCCAGTTTGAGCGAAGTGTCCACGGAAGTGCTCAAGTCCTCCAGCTGCATGCGCAGCAACAGCTTCGAGCCCTCGGGCCCCTCCTCAATCAGCGAACAGTCCGCCAGTTCGTTCCCATCACGGAAGAGACGAATCACCTTGGAGCGGCCGTACTTGTCACAGAGTTGCCGCTTTAGGTCCTTGGCTGTGCTGCCTGCAGCCACCGGTAGGTACAGAAAGATGTGCAGACTGTCGCTGTACACTGTCACGTGGTGCAGCTTTCGGGTGGGAGCACCGTGGGTTCCAGGCACAGGGGCGATGTAGTGCGTCTTTTCCTTGCTTTCGTTGCTCGGCTTCTGACCCATATTACTACTCTACGCTGAATTATGTCGTTTTAAGCATCCTCGAAATGTCTTGTAGTGTAAACGCATAGTGTCTTTGCCGAGCCGGCCACAACTTCCGCTCTCTCTCATCCTCCCTGCCTGTCTCCGACTCAATACCCACCTCTCCCACTCGGTAGAACAGCGGCACTAGCGCACTCACCCTGGGGTGCAGCTGCTCCACTACCAGACCACAGGTCTGCGATAGGAACATACTGAATAAATCATCCACAGCTTTGCACAGGGCGAACTCAGAGCAAGCGGGGTCCACAGTAGTGGCGACTTTGAGCAGTGCATAGCCAGTGACTTGAAATGCGTAGCACACACTCAGATAGAAGACAGTGGCTGTATACTCCAGCATGCTGTAAGTGAGGACTGGCGGCAGCATCAGTCCAGCATCCAGCACCCAGAAGGCCCGCTGCAGTCTCGCTCGAGCAGGTGCAGTCCAGTCTGTGAAGGAAACCCACCCTTCTTCCTGCTGCATTTGCGTGTAGGCTGCGAACTGCTTCGCCAGGAAGCAGTCCCATCTAGCCATGAGACAGTGCAAGCCGCAGGCAGGAGTAACCAGGTAGAGGCGCCAACTGAGAGCACATAAAATACGCTGTTCCATGCTCTTGATTTGGACTGCGCTGAAGGCGTTGCTGCAGCTCTGCACCAACTGAGATATACGCGGGGACAGCTCTTCTTCCGCCTTGGCTGCGAGGGAAAGCGAAGTGATGGCCAGGAGCTGCAGATCCGCCTTCGTCACGCTGCATTTAATTAGATACCTGCCGATGAAGCTGCAGGCGAGGTAGTAAGTTTCGCGCTTTAGTCCATAGTCTGCACAGACTTCACAGACCCAATCCAACAGGATGGCTCTGGTAAGACACGAAACTCGGCTAAGGAGTGTCTCATAGACAGGCCGCTCCAAAGCCTGTTCCAAGCCCTGCAAGCACAGGGCCCAGCTCTGCTCCTCACCAACCTTCTCTCCCAGCTCACAGGGAGGGAGATAGGGACTTGTGTCTTGCCGCGAAGAGTCCTCCAGCTGTTCTTCACACTCTAGGGACAGGTCTGGCAACGCGGCGAGAGTGGCGGGAGCCGTGATTTGCCCCATCAGTCGCTGTCTGGCTGAAGACCCAGTGAAGGCAAGTGCCTGAGGCGCTTCCAGGTGTGGCCCCGCTTCCATTTAGTGTCAATTATGCGGGAGCGCCAATTTGGGTTGGGTTTGCTGAAAGCCCAAAATTAAATTTCCCCCAAAGTCACTGCTTCTAGCCTTCCCCCAGCTCTACCAGTCTACAGAACTAGTTCTCAGAAGGCACTATCACTGCAGTGCTCCGATTCAGCAGCTGTGAGGCATTGGCCTGCTTCACTCGCTGCAGGCGGAGCAGGGAGGTCTTGGTGTGGAAGGCACGCTTGTGGGCAGGCGACACAGACCTGCTTTGCTCTCGCATCAGCTTCTCCAGGGCCCACTCCCGCTGGAAGGTGTAGGACAGCACGTCCTTGATGCTGTCTGAAGGCCGGGGTGTCTTACCGTAGCAGTGCTTGGGGTCGATATCGCTGGGCAGCGGGAACTTGCGCTTAGGAGCCACTTCACTCTCTTCCAACCGACTCGTAACTGCCTTTTTCTTGCCCACTGTAGGCGTGGGACTTTGAGAAGCAGGACGGCCTGCCCCTTCCCCAAACAGCTCTCCAAAGGTCCGCAAGGTCAAAGGCTCAGCGTTCACTCCAGAGTGGCTGAGGATTGCGTTCAGTTCCTTTTCATCTGCCCGAATACCCAGTTTCCGCACTCCTAGCAGCAAATCGGAGAGTTGCAGAGTACCGCGGTGCGCTGTGTCGAAGAACTTGAAGCCTTGGTACAGTCCAGAGGTGCGGGACTGCAGTTTTTGGCTGATTTCCAGCTGAAGCGACTCCAAGGAAGTGAGTTTGAGCTTCGTCTCCAGCGGGTAAGCAGGAGTGTCCAGGCAAATAGCAGCAGTGCGGCCCAGTCCATTCTCCTGCCTTGCATACTGGAACTCCTCCAATAGTTCACTCAGCCTTGTCAACTCCGCTTGTCCGTCACTTCCCTTACAATACCCGGATATCAGCCTTCGCAGCTGCTCCGGCACTCTGTTGGCCCCAGAGGCTAAGCAGACCTCGAAGAGTTGAATTGGCAGCTTGCCACTGTGCTCTAAGTCTAGTCTCAAGAACTGCTCCTTGACGGCTTGCAGGACTCTTAGGTCCAGTCGGTACTTCTGCAGCTTCCTAGCTCTGCACTATATGGAGGTACATGAGGTGCAGCAACTCGTGGCGAGTGGGACTGGGGCGGGAGCGAGCAGGGGAGGAGAGGGAGGGGCGGAGGAACCAGCGGGCAGTGGAGGAGTCGAAATCCAGGTGGTCAATGAAGGAGGAATAGGCCAGACTCGCAGAACTCAGTTTGTCTTGCACAGTTTTCATAGTGTGTTCGGAAATGTGAACCTGGCAGCGACTGAGGAGCACTCGGAAGTCCGCCCACTGCAACTTGCCTGTGTGGCGTGGGTCTGCAATGAGACACAGACTGCGCAGTGTTGCCTTGGCTCGCAGCTTCCCCTCTTGTCTCTCCATTACTTGGGAGAAAGTCAGGTGGAAGTTAATAACTTCCGCAGGACGAAAAGGGGCTTAATCTGGTCTTAATGGTGTAGGGATGTAGTGGATGGAGGCAGGGAAATAGCCCCAGTAACGGAAATGACGCTTATAGGTTTAGTACAGCTAGCAATTGTATTATGAGAATTAGTATGCACTGTGCGATTTTGCTACATCTCGAAAACACTCTGCTCGTTCTGCCTCCTGGACTACTGATTGCAAGCTGCAGGACATCTGAAAACCGTAGCTCTATCCATCTATCAGAAACTGCTTGAATGAGTCGAAAAGACTCGCCTGCAAACCAGCAGGCAACTTCATAGCAGGCACTTTAGCCTCTATCCCCAGTCGCTCTTGCTCTGCAGGACTGAGGGCAAGTGAGGTCACCAGCGACTGCAGCATTTCCTCGCGAATTCGGAAGTTGGCAATGTTCTTGTGGTACATTTCGAGGAACTGCAGAAAGAAGCCGCGGTCTATGTGTTCCTCTCGCTGCCACTTCTCGAGCTCCGTTCTCAGCGCCTTCACCTTTATTTCCTCTTCCTCCAGGCGCATTTGCGTAGTTTCCGCCTGCTTCCTGCTCTCTTCCAAAGCCTGTGTCAGCCTCCTCGCCTCTTCTCTGAGCGCCGGCAGCTCCCTCGTGTCCTCCAGCGCCTCCGCCAAGTCCGTCTGAAGCGTGTTCTTGGCCTTGACCAAGTCCTGCACCTGCGCTCTATAGCTCTGCGAGGCCCAGTCCACCTCCGCTTCCTTGGCTTTCAGCAACTCCGACTGAGCAGTGAGTTGACTCCGCAAGTCGTTAATCGTCTCAGAAAGGTGCTCCACGTCCCTCCTGTAGGTGTCTTCAGCCCGCTGCAAGTCAGCTCGCAAGCGCTGGTTGTCGCTATTGAGTTGGAACAGGTGATGGTCGCTGATTGCCTGCAAAGCCTGCTCCCGCTCTGAGTCCTCCATGTCTGGGAGGTCCACCGCAGTGACTTCTTTGATGTGGGCTTTGATGTCCTTCGCTGTCTCGAAGACTTCTGAAGTGAAAGACTTGATGTTCGACCACATTCTTGGCTATTAAAGAGGGACTAAGGGTTGGGACTTCTTCCTTTGGTGGAGAGTTCCGAACTATGGTAATAATCTTCCCTTTTAAGTGCTATACAGACTGGAGATAGAAAGTAGGGGAGTTTAGTTGTTTATTTCACTGGATTTTTACCTCGAATCGAAACTCCTAAAATCTCGAAGTTTCCTAAGTAGAAATTCACCCCCGAATTTCTCACTTAGAAAGTAAAATTCCCCAACTATACAGCAAAACTCCACAGGTTATTTCTTCTTTACAGAAGGTTTATCAACTAAATCCCAAAAGCCCAATGCCCTATCCATATTAGCCAGCTCGTCCAGCTCGTATAAAATGCCTGAACATCTAGTCACCCTCTACTGCTGCATGGCTACGGGCTGCACCAAAACCTACAACACCAAATTCAACCTCAAGCGACACGTTGAAACCCACCACTCGAGACTGAAGCCTTTCAAATGTACGGCCTGTCCCTCTACCTTCAGACAAGCCTGTCAACTGGCTTTGCACAAGCGCAGTCACTTGGCTTGCGCGGACAGGGTGCTGCCCTCGCTCTCCTCAGTCCTCAACCAGTACTCCCCGAACTCCCTTTGGTGCTAACAACTCTAGCTATAGTCCTTTCGCTTGTCCGAACCTTGGCTGTTGTGGCTCTTCGCTAGGTCTGTTTTGCATTCTGACCCGACTTCGTAGTTTTCCCCCTGGTACTGCTCGTGTTGGTGTGTTTTCTTCAGTGAATCAATCGGAGAAGTAATTGGTACTGCTGCAGTGCCGAAGCCGCTGTTCAGGACTGAGGCTCGGCGGGACTCAAAGTTGTGGGGAGTTGGTGGATCTGCTGAAAAGGGACGAAGGCAGGAAATGGTCCCAGTTCTGCCATTTGAGTGTGCAAGTCAGTTCCGACCTCTCAGTCTCTCCACTTCTAGAGGAAGTCAGTTTCCAAGGAAACCGTGACAGTGCAAGGACAGACTAGTTCTACACTAGTCCTGCTGGACTAGACTGTTGGGTAGGTAACTGTAAGCTCAGGCCCAAGTCTCTTGGGTCTACCTGGTATTAGGCACCTGCAAAATGGACAAAGTCGAGTCTGCTTGTTTCTTTGACTTCCTCGTCAATCGGAACGGATTGTGGACGGCTCCTTTCTACCCTACAGTGGCGGAACACAGAGGCATCACTCTTTGCCTTCAGTACTAAGCTTGGCAATGGCTTTGTCCTTGATATCGAAGAGGGGAGCGATGCTGATAGGCTGCCTACTGCAGACTTTGGCAAGGTCGCTAGTGGCTGTTTCCTACTATTTACCCCATATGCAATTGGACTGACTTCAGTGGACTATCTCTAGGTCTAGTGCAGACTTCAGTGTATTCGCTGGTAGTGAGGACCTACCCTACTCAGAAAAAGAGGTGTTTAGTGCTCTCGGCATATGAGCGGAGTCTCAGTGATGCTAGTCTCTGCTCCGCTGTACGCTGCTACCGGCTTCACTACTGTACTTTACGCAACGAGTGAGCTCCGCTCTAGTGTGTTTTGTGAAGGAAGGGAAAGCGACTAGTCCTGCAGTGAGTGCAAAAGTAGGGCTGCTGGGTCTCTATCGAAGCCAGTAATAGACATTTCCGGAGGAGTAATGCAGACCTACATCTATTCCCATTTGCACAAACAAGGCTGCCAATGTACGCTGTGGGTCTGACTATTGGGTGACGCCAGACGGCTATACACTTACCTGTATTCAGTGGAATAGAGCAGACTAAAGAGAGCTGTTGCCCCGGGCTAGTCGGGGAATGGTTGGAACCTTGCTGTTAGGACCTCCGCCCGTCATATTACCCAATTCCTACTGTGTAGTGCCTATAGGAACTCTCATCCTTCGCATATCCCTGGCTTTGTTCCCTGTATCCCACACCTGCTTTCCACAGCGCTTCAACTGGGTATGTACCTGATCAAAGCCTATCGGACTCTCTGGGTCGCATAACGGCAGGGCCTTTTCGCTGGGAAACCCTGGGCTTGGTACTAGGCGGGTTTTAGCTTTGTATGGACTACTGCGGTACTTGCGGCTGTGGGTCCTGGGATCCTTGTTTATTCTATGCTACTAGCGATGAAGGAAGAGGGGAGAGGTCAGGAAGTCACTGTCGGACGAGGAAATGAAGTTGCAAGAAGCAAAGACCGAGGCAGTGAGTAAAGAGACGTAATTGGCCATTGGGTACTTATTTAAGTGAAATTCGGAGTAAACAAAGGAAATCAGAGGTGATTGTGACTATTTTGGCTTGGTCATTGAGATCTGGACTAGACTCATTCATTCCTATCTTTCATACACCAATTAGTCGATAGTTCCATAACACCTGCCCGAAACAGTCGGTATTTCAGGTACAGACACCTATTTCCCATACACTAACTCCGTCTACTAAATACAGTCCATTCAGACTAATTCACACAACAAGTGAAGCCCTGTTCCCAACTAGTGAATAACCAGCCCCTTTGCTGCCATCACCAGGTATTAAACAAACAGCGATGCTATTCAAGGTGAATTGGGGGATTGTCTGCCTGTGCACAGTGCATTTCTGCGGGAATCTGAGCTACTTGCTGATGGCTTCGTTCTATGCGAAGGAAGCGAGTGCTAGGGGCGTGCCTCCGGCTCTAGTGGGGCTGGTCTTCAGCGCCACTCCGGCTGTAGGCTTCCTCACCTCCCTGCTGATGCCTCCCCTATACGGTGTACTGAGCAAAAGAGCAGTGGTGGCCCTGGGCCTGGCGACCACAGCCCTGTCAATGATACTGCTGGGACTCTCCGGGCTGCTTACAGGGTATGCCTTCTTTGCTTTGGGCCTAGTCGCGAGAATATTTGGCGGAGTGGCGATTGGCTCTGTGACGACAAGCGACTACTGTCTCGCTGTCACTGTGTACCCAGACCAGGCGAAGCAGGTCATTAGCTACTTAGAAATGTGCGCAGGCGTGTCCTCGGCTGTAGGCTCAGCTGTCGGCGCTCCCATATATGCAGCTGCCGGGCCGGATGTAGTGTTTTACGGCGCAAGTGGAGTGTTTCTGCTGAGCATTGCGCTGGTTCCTTTGCTCCGGGAGAACAAATCAGAGGCTTGTTTGGTGAAGTTAGGCCTCGGGCCGTTGCTAAGGTGCAGACTGATAATGCTGGATGTGTGCACTGTGGTGATGGTGGTGCTCTGCTTCGGACTAATGATAGCGTACATTTCAATTCACTTGCTGGCCCTGGGAGCGCCTATTGAGAGCGTTGGACTGGTCATAGGCCTCAATGCGACTGGGTATGCCATTATATCAGTCACCTTGAGCCGGATCCTGATACACCTAAAGTTGCAACTGGTAATGTACATTGGCGTCTTTCTGGCAGTGCTTTCAATGCTCCTAATCGCTCCCGTGCCTGACATCCTCCCCGCAAGTCCCTGGGTAGTGTCCGCCGGCTGTATCCTATTCAGCGCAGCTATGTCGCTGACCTTCGTGCCTAGCATCCCTCACATGATAGAGGTAGCTCAAAGGCAGGGGTGGAAGGCGGATGACGCCCTGACAGACGCTGTAAGTAGTTTAGGCTCCAGTGCCTTTTTCCTGGGAGAAGCTGCAGGTCCGCTGCTGGGTGGAGCGCTGTTAATGGGAATATCATTTACGGATACGGCGCTCATCATAGCGGCGATTATTGCGGGGTGGCTGGTGCTGTACTTGGCTGGCAGCCTTAGAAGGACTGAGAAGAAGCAGGAAGAGGAACTGCTGGAGGTGAATGAGGCTACGTAGTTTAGGTCCAGCTTAGCTTGTGCCTGCAATTGTAATCTACTGGGACTGCAAGCATTCTTCGTGCTCTTCCAAAGCACAGCTAAACTCCGCATAAGATGGCTGTGGTAGGAAATATCCGATAATATGAACTGGAGTGTCTGGTGTCTGTGCTGCGTCCACTTCTTCGGCAACTTCAGCTACCTGCTGATGGCTTCTTTCTACACGAAAGAAGCCAGCGAGCGCGGAGTTTCGTCAGCCCTAGTCGGGCTTGTCTTTAGCGCAACCCCAGGCACTGCTTTCCTCATGACTCTCTTCATGCCTCAGCTCTATGCAGTGGTGAGCAAGAGGGCGATCATAGCAGTGGGACTGGCTTTGATTGCGGGGTCGCTGGCTGTGCTGGGAGTGTCTAGCTACTTATCAGGGTATGCGTTCTTTGGCTTGGGACTCGTGGCTAGGGTTATAGCGGGAGTGGGACTTTGCTTTGTGGTGACCTCCAACTACTGTCTCGTGATGGCGGTGTACCCTGACAAAGCAAAGCAAGTCATCAGCTACCTGGAAATTATGGCAGGAGTAGCAGCTGGTATTGGCTCTGCGGCTGGGGCGCCGGTCTACTCGGCCTGGGGACCGAAAGCTGTCTTCTTTGGGGCCTGCGGCCTGTTTGTACTGAGTCTTGGACTTGTGCCGTGTCTGCAGGAAAGAAAGGTGCAGCAGACGACTGATGGTATGAACCTAGGCACGCTGTTACGGTCTAGGCGGATTAGCTTCGATGTAGGGACTCTCATGCTGGTGATTGTATGCTTCGGAATGGTGGAGGCCTATATTGCAGTGCATTTGCTGGATTTAGGAGCTCCGATGGAAGCCATCGGCCTAGTGTTAGGCCTGATAGCAGCAGGGTACGCAGGCGTTTCCGCCGTATTGAGTCAAATACTGAACCATCTAAGTGCCTTGATGCTCATGTATGTGGGAGTGGGACTTTCAGTCCTTTCAATGCTGCTAATAGCGCCTCCGCCCTACCTCATCCCTGCCAGTCCCTGGGTCGTTACAGCGGGCTGTTTCCTGCTCAGTGTATCAATGGCGCTGGCCTTTGTCCCAAGTATCCCTCACATGCTTGAAATCGCCCTCAGTCAAGGCTGTCCAAATGATGACTCCTTAGCAGATGCCTTGGGAGCGCTGGGGTCTGGAGCCTTTTATTTGGGGGAAACAGCAGGACCGTTGTTGGGCGGAGTCTTGCTAATGGGCATGTCTTTCACTGATATGTCTTTATTGATGGTAGCTGTGATGGCTGGGTGGCTGGTGCTGTACCTGCCAGGCAGTTGGCAGAGGAAAGTGGGTAAGAAGGAAGCTGAGGAGTTGCTGGACACAAAGACCTCTCAGTAGCATTAGATCTTGTCAATCTCCACACTTCGTTGTATGGGAGTAGTTGGACTTGCCCTTAGCGGAGTTCTGGTCTCGCTTACACAAGTTAGTGTACATATGGCGGAGATCAGGGCTGAAGCTCAGCGAATTCAGTCGGAAATTGCAGAATTCCAGGAGGCCTTCCACTCCAAAGCCGCCAAGGCGCAGACCTGCTTCGCCCAGTTCCAATTCATAGAAGACCAGTGCGCGGACATGAACTTGGAAGAGTGCTTGGCCAAGCACGACGACTTCAAGATACAGCGAGCGGAACTACTACGCAGAAGACACCGCATTACCACTGCCTTTCAGCGGAACTGTGTGGAAGGACTGCCGGCGCACTGGGACTGGCAGAAGCCGCTGCCACTCATTTCACAGAACGATGTGAACCAAGCCTCTGCCTTCCTGACCTGCTATCAGCCCTTTATGCAGCAGTTCTTGCAGAGTGCGAATGAGGAAACTGCACTCTTCAATGAAGCCATCCGTCGTTTGCAGCCTATGGTCCCTAAAGTTCATAGATAAGATAGTCAGCGTCTGTCCCAAACACCTGCATCTATAGAGAAATAGGGCGCTTTGGTCGCGTCCCGAGTCGTGATTTCGTATTTTCCCAGTAACGCAAACCCACTACATACACTAATTAGGGAAGTTTAAAGCGCTGGTCCAGAGGAGACGTAGTGACAGAGCCACAGCGCGAGTGAAAGGCTGAGGGCGGCGAAAGCTCACTAGTGCGGTCCATTTCCCCCGGGACCGCAGGCGAGCCAATCCGTTTGTACATAACATTCTCCAGACTGAGCGGCGCCACTTCCATGTCTTTGCAGGTACTCACCTTGGACCCGCCTCGGGCTGTCTGCGGCGTCCACTGGAGTTGATGGAAAATGGTTCGTTTGAAGTTCGCCCATTTGCCTTGGTCGTGCACATTCCCAGCTCTTCGCACCCAGTGTCCCTTGATATGCTCGTATGTGGTTTGACTCCTAAGGATCAAATGCAGGTGATAGCTCCACAGGCCTAATAGCAACACGAAGAAAATGAACCCCGCGCAGCTCATCACTACAGAGGGAATAGCCCTGGCCATTCCCTGCGCAAAGGCCTCTCCTGCTCCACTGTCGTGCTCCTGTCTGTAGCTAACACTCACAGTCGTAACATGAGCAACGCTGCCTGCGAAGCCTACGGCGACATAGAGGACCAGCACACTGAGAAAGACGAAGAAGAGTCGGTAGTTGGTCACACCCACGCAGTTGCCCACCCACGGACAGTGGTGGTCGAAGCGGAGAATGCAGAGTCCGCAGTCAGAGCAATGCACAGTTCTGGGTGGACGGTAGATGTGGCAGGTTTCGCAGTACTTCATAGTCGTCAGTCTGCCTTTGACACTAGTGAGGAAAGCGTGCACGCTGGGGTGGGCTAGAGTAGGGAAGCTGGACTCACTGATGTGTCGGGGCATGTGGCCAGGGTTGGAAGTGGCGACTCGACAGAGGAGGAGGGAGGAGAGGAGTTGGAGCAGAGCCATGAGGACGAGCCAGACCGGGTTGTGTTCTTCAAGTAGGAAGTATTGGGCTGGGAAGGCTAAAAACAGGCCCCCCATTGCGTTCAGAGCGAACAAGGTAAGGACGGCCCGATAGTAGTCAGGTCTGTCTGGCTCTCACCCCAGCCGCACGCTACCCCATAGACAGCTCTTGCAGTTCCCTTGAGACTCTCTCCAGACTTCATACATTTAAGGCATAAAGAAGGTAAGAAACCTGTCTTACTCCTCTCTGCACAGCCCCAGAATCACCTACTAAATTGCGCATCGATGCACTTCTTTGAGAGGATGCAAGTTGAATGGAATTGCTAGGACTTGCTTATTGTCGAGTTGGATGAGCGAGTCCAGCAGATGTTTTCGTGGCTGAAAACCAAAATCTATGACTATAAACTGACTACAATTCTTAGATGCGAAATCACTCTTTCTCTAATTACAGCGAAATGTCCTAATTCCCCATAATCGAAAGTCTCTTCGTCTATATCCCAGCATCAAATACTACGATTTCCTCTTTGAGAGATACCCGAAGTGTCTAATCGTAGCCAGCCGACTTAAGCTGCGCTGCTTCCTGTATCAGCTAGCGGAGGGAGACGGAAGTCATTAGCCTTTTCTAGCCCCTTCACGTTCCTCACGCTGAATGTCAGCTAGCGACTTGGCAGGAGGACGCTCCTTGGCTTTCCACGCATTGGAAGTAGGCGGACTGGGCGGCTTGCGGCCCTTGTCTGGTTGGTAGGCGAAGAGCGAAAACTTAGGCTCCTGCGGCTTTGGCTTGGGACTCACCACAAATAGCTCCGCCAGCGAAGTAAAGCCCTCCGGCTTCTGCAAGGCCACTGGCAGTGTAGCAGGGAAGTACCCCACCAAGTTCCAGTGGTACATATCCACCCAACTGAAAGGGCCTTGGACCTGTCCCTTGGGGTCGCGGTAGTACCAGGCGCGCTCCTGGGCTGCGGAGCTTTCATCTACATACGCGAATTGCTCATCTGTGCGACTGTGTTCGGATATGTGCTTGGCGAAGGGGTTGTTCTTGCTTACTTGTTCTTGGAGCAAACGAAGGCTGAATTTGGCCACTGTCCTTGACTCTGCCGGGAGGTCGTTGGGCTTGGTCACGATTTGTGGATTGAGCGGCTGGGGCAGAGGCGGAACTTCGGGCTGAGGCGAAACTACAGCAGGAGGAGCCTGCACTGGAGCTGGCTGCGCCCACTCTGGCAAAGCCTCTTCCTTCTCTTCCTCGACTTTCAGCTTTTCTTCCATCTGTTGGTCGATTGATGAGAATTTGCCATCCTGTGGCTCTTCCGGCAGCTTGGATTCTTGCTGTCTACCCATCCACTCTGGAGCCTTCACATGCCGCTCAGCATTTACATCCTCACCCAGTGGCTGCGTAAAGGGTTGGCCCCTGATGAGCAGAGCCAGCGCGGGTTCCGCCAAGTACACCTCACAAGCAGAGTCAGCCTGTAGAGGCAGTGCACCTGAGTACATGCCGAGCAGTTCATCACGCGAGTATCGGAAGAGCGCTCCGTTGTGTACCTGTCGCCCTCCGCGGTGCACGCCTCGCCGACCTCTGCCTGTCGCCATAGTTTGGACTAACTTAGAGACGACTCTGTGGAAGCCAGGGATCACTATGCAGCAGTAGACTGCATAGAGTTGCTGCTAGGTAGTAAGGAACTGTATATAGGGAAGTTATGAGGAATACGCACTGGAGAAGAAGCAAAATATGCCCCAGGTGGTACTGTTCAAAAGTCCCGACATTCAGTTGGAAGCTTTGAACAGTTGCATTTCTATCAAGTACGTGGAAGTGCTGCGCCACGACACTACGCAGTTTCTACCCCAACTGCGTGAGGCTTTGACCTCACTCAACTCGGATTTCATGGGTGTTCTCCTTCCCAGTCAAAGAGCGGTGGCTGCTTTGGCGCAGTGCCAGGCACCTGCTACTTCCTACTTCACTGTGGGCACTGCTACAGCGACTGCCCTTCACACAGCCACAGGGATTGAAGCCTGCTTAGTGGGCTCCCAAGGCATGGATCACCTCACAGATATACTGCTGCAAAGACTTGGCTCCGCTCGCAAACTCCTATATCTATGTGGAGACAACGAGCAGTCTCTACCCCGAGCCAAGCTTGAAGACAGCGGAGTAGAGGTACAGCAGTGTGTCTGCTACACCACTGTAGGTGTGTCTCCCGAGGAGCTCAGACCTGCATTAAGAGCTCTGCCTCCGCCGCAAGCCTGCGTCTTCTTTAGTCCTTCAGGAGTGCGGGCAGTGGCTCAAAGTGGGGAGTTGTGGCCCTCTACTGACCTACTGGCGATTGGGAGTTCCACAGCCAAGGCTCTACAGGAAGTGTTGGGCCGCTGTGACGGTGTGCCTCAGGAGTTCAACCTAGCGGGAGTCGTGAGAATGCTCAACGAACTATATGGCTAGCTATGCCAAAAGTCCCTCGCTTTATCCAGACGGTCTTCCGCAGCACCCATGGTACTGTTCAAGTGTCGAGCAGTGGTGCAGTCGCACTCCACAGTCACGTGATCGTCATAGTAGTCCCCGAGCAACTTAAGCACCACCTCCAGCCGCTTCATGTCGCTGAGTGAATCTATCGGGAAAAGCGAATAAAAGTAACGTAGCAGTTCGAAGAATTTGCAGGCCGCCTCTACAGAGCCGGCCTTGGCCTCCAGCTGCATTGCGTCCACTTGATTCTGATGAGCGAGCCGGAAGATGTGTTTGAGTCGCTCCTCACTCTCGAAACTCGTGGGGAAAGTGCGAGCTGTCTGAGCAGAGCGGAGCTGCTGGATGACCTTGGCTTTGCTCTCCGGGTTGGCAGGCTGCTCCACACTCATGTTTTCGCGTACACTGAAAGGTTCAGGCTTCACTGCTGAGGTAGATATGAAGGCGGGAGGGGTGCGGGCTTCTGACACTATGCGAGCACTGTGTTTGTTGAATTTGGCGATCAGAAAGGAGGAACGCTCATCAGGCGTTTCTCTGCGATGCCAGCCCAGTCCAGAGGGCAGGTCGTCCTCCAGGAGCAGTGGAGCTGACTGGCTTTGAGGCGCACAGGGCACAGTGATGTCCTGAAATCCATTCTCCGCTTGCAGTTCACAGAAGGCTTTCCAAAAGGCTCTTTCATTCTTAAGATGTGGGACTTCTCGCTGGTACCAACTCCTCAGTTCCGGGAACTGCCGGAAAAGCCGAGTCTTCAGGTCAGCACTGAACTCCACCACTAGGCGATGTCCCTCTCCCTGTCTGGTTTGCAGCTCCAGCACTGCAGGAATGCGGCCTGCGACTTGTGTGTCATTCGCAGGCAGTGGCTGCAACTTCCAAAACTCCTCTTCCGACATATCGCCCTGTCTCACTAGTGCCTGGTGCAGTTGCGCTAAGACCGGGTCACGGGAAAGCGCAGCAATCTGTGCCTTTGCAGTCGAAGGCACAACAACCACTCCACTGCCTTGTTTCATGTAGCTATTGATGAGGTTGCGAGTCTGCTCTGAGTCTTCACTGTGTGTGGGTCCTTCGTACATGAAGTAGTCACTGACCTGTCCGCCTGCAGGGTTGAGCACAGTGAGCTTCATGAAGGACTTCGCAGATCGCTGGACTTCCACATCCACGACTTGGGAATAGGTGTAGTATAGAGAAGGGACGCTGTCTTCCATCCATACCACACGCAAGTTCGTCACTCCCAGGACCCCCTTTTGTCCTTTGCCTCTCGTCACTTCCTTGCGCAGCTGGTAAAACTCGTTGGGTTGCAACTCCATATCTTATAGTCCTAGAAAGCGCTTGTATGGGTCGCCGAGCAGAGCGTCCAACTCCTCTGCAGGCCACTGGTACATTTCGTTGCAGAACTTGCAGGCTATTCGTCCTCCGGAATTTATGAGATCCTCGAGGGCATGCTCCGGCATCCGCTTCACAAAGGCAAATACGCTCTCACGACTGCAGGGACAGCCGTAGTGGAATTGCTCCTCTGTCACTTCCGTCCCAGACATCATCTTCAGGTCTTTAAGACTGTGCAAAGGAGCGGGTGGCTGCTCTGTCCGCACAAAGAAGGCAAAGCGTCTATCAGAGTCAAAGCAGTACTGACTATGAATGCCCAGCGTCCGACAATAGCTTTGCACGTCGTCAAACAGCAGTCCATGAGTACTTTCACTCAACTGGGTAACATCCTTTCTTCCTGAGTACTCCACTGTTAGCACAGGAGGCCGCTCGGCCTTCTGCATGGCTTCGTTCTTTACTGCGTAGCCGCGCACTGCCGCACCTCTAGCTTCGCAGTAGAGCGATATGTCGTAGGAGAAGCCGAAGGCCTGCTGTTGGTAGTCGGAGCGCAGTGATAACACAGGAGCATCGATGAGACGTCGCAGCAGCACAGTTGCACTGAGAGCCAAATGAAAGCGACTTTGCAGCGACAAGTCCTCCACTTGAAAGCGCTTACACGCAGTACTCCAGCTGCTCTGACAGGCAGTAGCGGCTCCTAACAACCCCGGAGCACGCACAACCGAAAGGACATCAGCAGTGCTGAGCAGCTGGCCAAAGCGCCTCATTTTACACTATCTTCGTCTGAGCTGGAACTCTGTTCGAGCCACTCCCCGAAGCTGTGGATGCGTTCCTCCTCTTGAGCGTCACTTTCCCGCACGTGCTTGTAGTCCGCCTTTCCGTCCCAGAAGGCACAGTCTAAGGCTCGGCCTGCATAGAAACGGCCGTTCATCAGTTCGACACACTTGAGAGCCACTGAGGACAGTTCGAATCGCAGTTCAATGACTCCCTCTGGATGGTGCTCGAAGAGACGGAGTCGAGTGACTCGGCCTAGCTTTTCCTCGCATTCCTGCAGGATATCCGCTTTCAGCTGCTCAAAGAACTCTGGAGTGTTGTGGGCGTCAGGGTCGAAAACATGCTTGAGGATAACGATGTGAAGTCCTTTGGATTCCTCTTCGTCCCAGTCTAGCTGCAGACTCTGCTTCTGCTTGGCTTTCAGCAGCTGCACCTTGTCCACCTTGACAGAGGCGCGGGCTCGGTAGTTGCCTTTCTGTTCGAATTCAGCTGGCTGCACACTCACAGGAGCGCCGGGCTCGATTTCCTGGCCGTTGAGCCAAGTCAAGGCCAGTACTACGCTTTCCTGCTTAGCATAGGACACCAGTGCATCGCCCTTCAGTTGGCCTGCTTCATCTCTATACAGCTTCACCTTGGGCTCGCTGGAGAACTTGTCCAGACGGATCACCCCGGCCTTGGAGAAGAACTCTGCCACTCGATCAGGAGTGACTGTCAGAGGCAGGCCGCTGATGTACACATTGGAGTTCTTCTTGGGACTGTACCACTTGGCTTTCTTTTTCGCCTTCTGTCGCTTCCGCTTGGCCAACTTCGACTCGTCGGGCTTGGGCTTGCTCATAGAGGGCGCACTGAGAGCTCGAGTGATTTGGTCGTCTGCGAGACTTTCAGCGAAAACAGAGAAATGACCAAGGGGGAGCCAGGCTTCCTGTCCGTCTGTAAAACTAGGAGTAGACAGGCTGATTTCCCCTGCCCGCAGGAGAGCGTCCATGTCCCGAAGCTGTAGCGGGCCCACAGACTCGCCCTGGGCATTGACGTAGAACCACTCGCCTTCCATTATGGATCGTAGCGGTCTGCTTGCCTGGCTGTCCTCTGAGGAGATGCGCAGTATGGGCAGTGACCAGCGCAATCTCTTAGAAGCTCTGGAAACCAAGGCGGCTCAAATCGAGCGTGACAGCTTGACAGGACTGCTGGAGCTTGACCAGCAGACTCAAGGCTTATTGGGACAGCTGGAGCAGGCAGACCTACACTTGAATGCCTTGCAAACTCAGCTAGATACGCAACTCTCCAATCTGCGTTCACTTCGCTCAGCTACTACAGCTCTGGAGGACCGCAGTGCTCAGATCCAGCTGGCTCAGGCCAATCGTCTCAAACTGGCGCAAGTGATCGAGCAGTACCTAAAGCAGTAATGGATACACTTCGTGCTCTGTTGGAATTCAGTCTGGAAGCACTGACCAAGCAGGAAGTGCAGGAGTTGCTGCGAGAGCAAGCTCAGCTCTGGGAACTGGAGACAGGCAGGTCTGCAGGGCCACGAGAAGCGCGCAAGAGAGACTTGGTGAGAGCCCTGGCAGACTTGGTGCTGCAACGTCTCCAGCGCGATCTGGCCTGATAACAGAAGTACGTCCTCTTAGATGAGTATGCAGGTCCCTTAGCTGTCTCCGCCAATACTTTATATGGATGACTTTGCAGCCCTTTAGTCCTTTCAGCCTGGTGTGGAAACAAGCTTCGCTGGGATGCCAATAGTCTACAGTTGAACGATCACTATTGCACGACATTTGACTTTTCTATCTCGATTTCGAAGAATACTAATTAGTTGGGCAACTGTGTGGAATACGAAGAGTAAACTGGTGTGACTGCGCAAAGACACTAAGGATTCCGTGACTGCGGCTTAGTGTCTACTAAAGCGCAGATGCTGGCTTGAAGCAGTCGGCACTCCGCATCTCCAGCGCAAGTGGCGGGAGTGCAGACTGTACTGAAGGTGTTGAAGAGCCCCAGTGCGAAATCGGAGACTCTCAACGAGGCGGCCAAGTCAGTAGGGAAGTTGTGGTGAGTTCAGTCGTAAATATAGGCCGGAGTATTGCCTTCAGTCCAGCGAGCCGCCCTTGATGATTCCCCTAAACTCTATCCACAATGGGTCCACAGTGAGATCAGCCCCGTATTGCAGAATTGACATCTCAAGCACAGACTTCAGCATGTCCTCTTGAGTCGGTGTGGCAGATCCAGGCTTCACGAAACTACCGAAGTAGGCGGTGAAACGGTTCTTGACGTAGGGCTAACTGGCGTTCAGCATCTCATAGCACTGTCATACATTGGCGAGGTGTAGTTCAGTCCCTGGGTCCAAAGTGTCAACTCGTGATACGATAGTAAATGGGTTGCAGGCCAAGCTAGTTGGTCCGTTTGTCTTGACAGTGATCGGAGGGTGGCGAGGTTCACAGCGAAAGCCAGCATGTCTTGAGACCCCATTACGCCCGCTTCAGTGGATTCGATGCAATATGAATAACCGAAGAAGCAAGGCACACAGGTAATGACGGCAGGGTTTTGATACACATATTAAACGTATAGCGGCAAGTTCCGTAACCTGCCATGGCTTCGCGGAGCGACTGAGGAAGATAGTTCCTCAAAGGAAATTTGAGCAGTTCCACAAAGGTGACCAACACTGCGGAAACTTAGTCAAATAAGTGCTTTTCAAGTGAAATGTGTAATAGTGTTTGAGTCACTAGAACGCTGGCGCTCTTCCAACACTTGTCTTCGCACACTGCCGGAGTAGGAAGAGTCACTAGTCGAATTCGCTTATTTTCTCTATTGGACCTATTGGGACGAAACCTTCACCTTCGCTGCGTATTCAGCAGCCCAACTAGATTTGAAGCAGCCAGTACCCAAGTCCAAGGAAAGGGAAGACGAAGAATCAATTGCAGTTCTGAGCCCTATTTGATGCCTTGAGAGACGGTACGTACCTCCAGTGGCTTCATCTGACATTCCACACTTCTCCGAGCTTCATGAGGGCGGTTTGACTCAGCACCAGCCCTCAGGTACTTCCGAACTCGCCAGCAAGTGTGGCTACTCTCTGCTATGTGCAGAGATCGTCCCACTCTGAGACTTCCCTGCACAGTTGGTACATTCATTGAGTTTCCACATCTTAGCTTTAAAAGACACTTGCCTAAAGTCTCCAACTAGTGAGGAAGGAAGGAGCCAGCTCAAAAAGCACGAAAATTGCACAAACTGATTCGGTACTACAGCGTAGTTGGCTTGATAATGGGGAATTACGTCAGCTTAGATCAGGAGCAGTTCGCAGGGTCCACACTGGTGGCCCCGAACCCCTTCTACGGCCACACCGGCCAGCTGGCTCTAGACCTGTGGCTCAACGACCCCAGTCAGGGCTTCCGCAAGGTGGGCTGGCTTCTCAGTCCCCACCTAGCTCCCCGCACTGGCTCTGCCCCTCTGGACTGGATGTCTGCTTCCGAACTGGCACACCCTGTGGAGTTGTACTGCAACGGACACTTCACTGTGCTGCAGATACGTTCACAGGTCAGTACTGAAGACGTCCGACAGCTGCTGAAGGACCTGTGGGCCTGGACAGCGCCCCGGGCTTTCTCCGCAGTGGTAGTTCTCAGCACGAATTTGGTGCTTACTCGAGCTGTGCCGGAAGGGGAAAAGGCCTTTTGTCTCAAGTCCCGCAACTGCTCGCTGCATCTAGACGTGCCTGAGTATGAGCCGGATGAGCGACTGCGAGAGTTGCTGCGGGCGGAGGATGTGCCGGGCAGCTTGCTGGAAAGTCCGCCACTGCCGTTTCTACTGCTGTTCTCCTCAGCTCTGCGTCTCTTCGACTTCGAGGGAGCGCGGGACCTGCTGGAGGTGCTCAGCACCAATTGGCACTTCTCTCTGCCAAGCGTCTGGCCTCAGGCGTGCGAGCCTCTAAGAACTAGTTAGAAAGCAACTGCTGCAGCTGTTGGACCATATCCGAGAGCGGCTGCACCAACTCTGCATTCTGCCGTCGCTGCTCTAGGTACTCAGGTATGTCCCAAGCATTTTGCACTGCTCCCCGAGCTTCCACCGGGATCTTGAAGTGGCTTACAGCGGGAGCAGCGTGCAAATGCACCCGGAAACAAGAGGAACACAGACTGGGCACTGGGTCGGTACATAGACAGAAGAAAGGAGCCTGGCTTCCACAGCCCACACACGACATTACTAACTACAGAACTAGGCCTGCGAGCACTGGCACTAGGCAACTCGCCCAACTCACCAGTGTGGAATTCAGGTACAGCTGCATGTCCACAAACACCGAAGGCGCACACGAAGGGTAATCCTGCAGCAGTACATACAGGGACTTGTACACGTAGTAGAGCTGGGTAGCGTTTATGTTCCCGTCACAGGCGCTGGAGTAGAGCAGGTCGAGTTCGGAGTCGGCGGCGTTGAGTTCGCAGTACTTGGTGCCGGACAGGGAGCAGGAGCACAGTCCTGTGTTGCCGTTCACTAGCGGACAGTCGGCATTTGAGGTGCATTTGCGAGGGTGGGAGGCGTCTAAGCGCTCTTGCTTGTCGGTGTCGCTGCGGGGAGTGGCGGCGCAGTATGTGAACAGCACCGCTTCTGCAGTGTCCCCAGTCGGCACATTCAAATTAACCGTTGAGCATCTCGTGAGCGAATAACCCTGCAAAGTGGCAGCCAACACCCCGCTGGCCAGACAAGCCTGATTGTTTCTGCAAGAAGGGTATATGTTGTAATGAGTGCCGTTGAAGTTGGAACACTGGTCATAATCCACAAAGCCACAAGTCAGTTGCGGACATCCATTAACTTCCCCAGCAGAACCTGAATTCGTCCTATAAGTGCGGGCAGTCGCCAGGTCCACTAACTCCCTCACATACTTATAGTGGAAGGAATTGGCACTTGTGACATACGGCACTGCATTGATGTACGCATGCCAATAGAGCATTTCGTTATAGTCTCCGAGACATGCAGCTGCGTAGTAGTTCTTCCAGAGTACATCAGTGCCCTGCACAGCGCAGTAAGAGAGGCCATCTACCCCGCAAACACACTTGCCTGCGCCGTTCTTGTAGGTACATTCAGAGTTGTCCATACAGAACTTTGGGTGGGTACCAAGAGCCAACTCATCGTAGGTGCCGGGCTTCTTGCTACAGGCCACTCCTGTGGCTTGTCCGCGCTGTTCTATGGTGAGGCTGTAGTCGAAGGGAGAGATGTAGTCCAGACAATAGGTAGTGAAGGAGCCCTGCAGCTGTCCACTGCCGATGTCTGCCGCTTTGCATGCTTTGGTGTCAGGGCATGTGAACACATTGATCATGGCAGTGGTGGTGTTGTAGTTGGAACAAAGGTTGCCATTGGCGAAGCCCTGGCAAATCAGCTGGCGACAAGTCAGCACCGCCTGCACTCCCACAAATAGCGAAACTGTCGCCCACATTTACTAGCTATCGCGACAATAAAACAGCTGTAGCAGAGGTCCTCCGCGGCTACTAGAGCCTGTAACAAGCCACTCCCCTGTGTCTGCAGGGTCCTTTACTTCCCAATGTATTGAGGCATTTGCCTGGGATCGACTCGACCCCGGCCTGCCAGCGAAGACTCGACCACCTGTCATACGCACTACAAGTGTATACCAGCACCTCGGCTCCAGCTGAGCGAAGTTGAGGAAAGGCAGCTTCATGAGCGGCTTGGAAGCACTTAGATCTGTAGTGAGCAGGAGCTGAATAGCGCCTTCTCGGCTCATTCTGTCTCCCTGGCATATCCATGCTGATTCTATCCTGGCGATGGAATTCTTGTCGATGGGAGCACCGATTCCCAGACCGGTAAGTCTGACAGGGGTATTCACGCATAGACAAAGAGCCTCGACCTGTCTGTCTGAGATACCCAGACGCCAGGCGTAAGTCTCATAAGCCCGCTTTTTCGGTAAAAGTCGCTGAAACCGGTCCCAAACAAGCTCAGGCGCAGACCTGTGTTCCGATGGGGAAGGGACAGAAAGTCCACGCTTCAGTCTTAAACGATTCAGCTTTTCCCTGTTGCTTAAAGGAGATAAGGCTGGGTCACAGTTGAGTTCCTTTAACAGGAAGTTGGTCATGTCGAAATCCGCTAGCATTTCTATACTGCAGGAGTGTCTCGGTCCACAAATCCCACATAGTGGTTGGAGATGCTGCACGCAGAAAGCCACTGCAGAGGTGTCCTCATGCACAGCACAGCTGAGCTGCTCCCATTGTAGCAAGTCCAGCACGAAGAAATTGTCAGGCATGGGAACCATGAATGGCTTGCGGTCGAAAGGACAGCTCTCTATTGACTGAGTTAGACAAGCTCCGCAGAACGTGTGGCCGCAGGGTAGCACTTTGGGTCTGTGTTCGGTTAGATCGTAGCCTTGCATGCAGATATTACACTCGTGTCTACGCATTACTATGACAAACGCTACGATGTCAAGCGAGACAGCAAGCGACCTACAGTCACTCTCAACTCCTGAGTCGCCAGCACTGCACTGCACAGCGCCTCAATGTCTTCGCCTGTGACGCCCGCCGTCCCTCTCTTTTGCATAGTGAAGACCTGCCGCTGCAGTGACTCCACATGTCTCAGTGCTTCTGAGTCGCTTGGCTCTAGGTCCAACACTCGCAGCCACATCAGCTTATCTCCCTTGAAGAGAGTGCTCAAAAGGTCACTCATAGTTCCGGTCAATACATTGACGATTCGACCTGCGATTTCCGCCTTGTCGTCTTCGCTTACCTCCAATGCAGCAACTACACCGTCGATGTATTGAGGCACGAGCTGCTGAGTTGAATAGCGCACACACATATCCCGCAGTGCTTCTCTTGTCGAGGCTGAGCCACTGGATTGACTACTGAGGTTGACATGGCGGGGCTCCACACTCTCCAGTCCTTTGAGGAACTCACTGGAATCAGGCTCGCTCCCCACATGTCCCGGCTCTTCAAAGTGCTCAGACACACTGTCCAGTCGCAACTCTGGAGGCTCGAAAGGAGAAAGTGAGCTTTCGTGTTCCGCAGGTCTGCTTGCATGGTAGTCATTCAGTAGGCTTTCCATAAACTTGGAGGCACTAAGCACTGGCTGTCCTTTGCCGGCGGCCATAGCCCGCTCAATGTTCACAAGAAAAGCCTGCTGCAGGGTTTCTTCGTTAGGACCGAAGACGGATTTGGTGACTTTGGCGCATTGTTTGAAGGAGAGGAAGAGGTTGCGAGTGTCTTTGACGCTTTTGTCCCCAGCATGAGCCGGAGTGAGGTGCACCTTCAGTTCCTTTTCCAAGGTAGAGCGAAGGAACAGGAAGAAGACCAAGTCGTCCTGGTCGAAGTGCTCCGTGAGGAAGTGGGTGAAAATCTGCACTTCAGTATAGGAGCGTAGAAAGGCCTCTAGTGAGTTCACAAAGTCCACTGCCCAACGTGCTGTTGCCTTTGCGTATTTGGCCTGAAAGAACCCGGCTACAAAGTCTGGAAACGGAGTCTGCGAGTCGATAGTCGTAGTGTCCTGCAGGTACTTGGCTGCATACACTTCCTCCATCAGGTGCAGCAGTGCTGGAGTCGGCAGCAGCTTCGGCCGCACTCCTTTCGCACTGCGCAGCTCCAGCAAGTCAATGAACTTAGTCAGGCGCGAGTTCTCCAGCAGCCGAGCCAGAGGGTCATCCACCGGCTTCGGAGGAGTGAAGCGGGCAGGGTTAAGTGCAGGGCCGCCGTTCCGCTTAGTGTTGAGTTTAGTCTGTTCCTCTAGGATATCGCTGAGTTCCGTGGCTCGTGAAGTCTGCGGAGACTTGTCTCTGCGGCGACGAACTGGTGTGGTTGAGCGCGGCTTAGGCTCTTCAGCCAGCACTGCGGTCTTTTGCTGGCTGGAGAAGGTCTGCTTCATGAGGCGGCTTTGGGCCTCGCGATAGGAGCGAAGCGCCACTGCTTCCTTTGGTGGCTTGACAATGCGGATAGTCGCTAGGAAGGCACCGCCTGCGTCCTCTACGAACTGAATGTCATGCTCCACCAGCAGTTGGAAGTACCGCTCTTGGTCCTTGGGACTCAGTTCACTGAGGCACACTGTGGGGATGGACTCCATTTAAATGCGAATCCAGCTGTGCTGCGTCCTGTTGGGAGCTGCTTGCGGGATGATACTCACGGAGGGACTTACGCTGCTGCATGAACTCAGTGATACAGCGGCTATGCAAATGGCATTGCATTCCTTTGTAGAGCAGACTACAAGCAAGTCGTGTTCCTCTCTAGACGGACCAATGTGTCTCCCCCTTGGCATCGGCCCCAGCGGAATCGCCCGAGTCCAGAGTCTGCTGAGTTCCGTGGGCTGGACCGTCGAAGACCTGAAAGCCCGCATGAACGAAGAGGAAGTAGTGGCAGCGCTGCTAGCCTGGTGGAGTGACGGCCCTTCCGGCTTCACCCGAGCCATGCGTCTAGCCGGCGCTGTAGAACTCGCAGCTCAAGCAACAGAGCGCTTAAAGTCTTAACTAGTGAAAGGGGCGTAGTTGTACTCAGCCTTGTTGTGCATGATTAGTTGGCCGTCTACGAAGTAGAAGCTGTCACTCTTGGTTTCCCAGGGGTTGGCGATAAGCTGCTGCTCCAATTCGGGGTCCAGCGGAGGCAGCTCGTAGATGATTTCCCAGGAGTTGATGGTGTTGGGGATGCAGAACTCGAGGTTGAAGTCGAAACTCTTCAGTAGGGTTGAGCGGAAATAGTGCCGCTCGATCATCTGAAAGTTGCGCAGTTCCCTGGCACCCACCTTGAACTGAAGCGTGCTGCCCAATGCCCGCAATTTCAAGAAATCCGGACCAAAGTGGTACCTGATAAGTCTCACTTCCTCCTCCCCCTCCACCAATTCGTCCTCAGCCTCTCGCTTCACTTCGAAAAGCACCTGGCCCGAGTCCATGTCCCTGACTCGGAAGTAGAAGAACTCCACGCCATACTCGTTGGCGGCCAGCGGACATAGGAAGTCGGCCGTTGCTTCTGTGAGTGCTAGGACTTGGGCTGGATTCACTGCCATATTCCTATGGCCAGACGCGGGCTTCTTCAGGAGCTGCGTTGGCTGCTGACGCCTGAAGCTTCCATAGCGGATGTGACAGGCTTTCTACGCCTGCATGCGAAGAAGCTGCAGTGCAGAGAGGGACTTGAGCTTTTCCAGGAGCAGGACTTTAGGCAGGTGCAGAGACGGGTGCATCAGGCACTGCCGACTATTGACGGACAAAGCATGTGCAACTTCCTCTACTGGGCACGCAGTAGCTTTGAAAACGCAGCAGCCAGCCGCTTAGAAGCGCTTCCCAACCCCAAAGCCGCTGAAACCCGCATTTCCGAACTCTGTGCAATGGGCGCTTTCCGCACCCGCCAGCTGACTTCCCTCCTCCGAGACATGCGCACTCTCCGCCTGAACTGCACTTCCCTGGAGGCCTTCCTCGAACAGCGCCTGGCCAACGACCACGAACAGTTTAGTCCAGAAAACCTGCGACAGGTGATGTATATCCTTGCCAACATAGAGATGGAAAAGATGAATGTAGAGCTGCTAGAGCGGACTTTGAGTCGCTGGAATCAAACTTCGCTGGAAGTGTTGGATGTTGGGCTGGTGTCCGGCATCTATTCAGACCTGTTGCGACTTTCCCGTTGCTATCGACTGCCAGTGATAGCCCAGACCTTGTGGTCAGCTACTGAGCTAATTACAGCTAAGGCGGATTTCCTGAGTGAAAGCGACCTACGCTACTTGCTCCCTTCCCTCATTATCGCCCCTGCAGTCCCAACTGACCTCGTCCAATCGCTACTCAAGCGAGCCTGCGGCCTAAGTCTCACCTACCAGTCTCGCCTGGCTCTGATCGCACTAAATACAAAGCCCCAATTCCGAGTCCTATTTTCCTCTCCAGTCCTGAATTCGCTCTTCACAGCCTTGGCACTGGACCTGGACTCCCTGAGTCACTACAGCTTCGAAGAATTGCTGCGTTCACTCCTGCCCTGCAGACCTTTACCAGGATATCTGCATGCAAAGATCAAATCCAAATGCGAGCAAAGCAACACTCCTTCATTTCTACTGCAGTGGGCTCAATTCGAGCCAGACTTCCTGGGATATGTTACCGCCCAGAAGGCAAGGTTTGAGAATATAAAGATAGATGTACCGCTCAGGGACCTGATGCTGTTCTTGCTATTGGTCGGGACACATACAGACCTGCCGGGCTTGCTCAAAAGCACACTAAGCAGGTTTGACGTGGTGATAGCGAGCAAGGTAAGGCAGCAGACCCTGGCTTGCATAAACTCCTTTCTGATACTGGAAAGCATTTACCCTGTGGAGTCGCTCCGCTTTAAGCCACATTATAAAGCACTATTGGAACAATTGGCAGTCTATCTGCCTGACAATAAGGTTACAATGCTGAAATTCTTGTACAAGCGGAAGCATGCTTTTCCCGAAGAAGTGAAACAAGTAGTGGAGGCGAATCGAGACAATATCAATAAGGAAGACCTGCAGGGACTTATAAGAAATCTGCCTATTTCTGAGCGACTAAGTGATATATGTGCCTTTCTTAGCCTTCTGAGGCCGATTCTCACAGTCAATACTCTCTGCCAAGCACTCAAGTTCGAATTTCACGAAATTCCGCCTCTTTACACAGACTTGATTTTATCCACTTCTGGCAAACTCACAACTGACCCTTATTTTCTCATGCTTTCTGACCGTCTCTTTTCCAGCTCACAACTACCACCTCCTCTACTAACTCGCCTGGCTTCAGAACTAGAGGGCAAAATCACTGCCTCTGAACCTTTATTGCGAATCGCATCTTTTCTAATCGAGCGAAACGCTCTCAGTGACCAAGCCAAGGCTAAACTTATCTGGCTTGCTCAACTCAGTACCTCCTTCCCCACTCATCGAATTCTTACCAAATCAACTGCTTCCACCAGCGCCCCAAGTCTGTCCTCTGCCGTGGACCATATCATTATAGCAGCTCGAGACCCCGCTTTTTCCCAATCACTTCAATTCGCGGCCAGGGAATTGATGCAATTGCCGCTGCTTCATGCACTGAGTGTGTTCGAGCAGTACTCTGTGAGTGATGCGAAAGATGAAGTTACGCATGAGTTGCTAACGGCATTGTGGCCGAAAGTCGCGGGTGCGTCTGTTGAGTGCAAGTTGCGCTTTTTGAGTGCTGCAAGTGAGGTTCAGTGGGGAAGTTCCGCACAAATATCCACTTTGTTGACTGATGTGCTCAACGACTATGCTCGAATTTCACAGGAGGACAAGAGAACATTGGCTAGGATACTCGGGCAGCTGGCCTACCAGGGAGCAGCTTGGACTCAACTGGTAATAGATTTGACCAACACTAAGGAAGACAAGGCGCGCAATGGTCCACTACTACTGCACTCCCTGCATCAAGGAAGGTGTTTGCTCAGAGGATTGTGGAAGAGTGTATGCAAGGCATGTTTATTCCGAAGTCTCAATATGCAAGAAAGGCTGAGTGGGAAGGAACTCCAGCAATTGCTAATTGTAGCACTTCCCACTGGTCTGCATTCAATCTCACTCGACATTCAATTGCAGGCAATCGAGCGTCTCAACCAACACCCGATTTCCGACTTCCACACTCTCCTGCTCCAAAACTACTTCCAAAAACACCCTACCGGAGTTCCCCTTGGTAACCCTACAATGCAGCAAGCAGTTGCTCAGGCTGTTTTCAAGCATCCATTAGTCACAAGAACATCAGAGGTGCCCAAGTCCTACTACTACGAGGAAGGCGTAATTCTGGGTGGCGGGTACCTCGTTCCTTACTATAACCCGCGAGAGGGAAAAGGACTGTGGGTTGCTAACCGCACAATTAGCATTTTGAACGGTGCACTACTGGGCGACTTCGCACAGTATGCAGAACTCGGGACACCACTGGTGAAGCTGGAGTTCCGCTCAGCAGCTCAAGTGCGACTCCATAGATAGCGCGTTATAAATGGAAGACAAGGAAGAATTCGAAGTGGAAGCGATTCGCGGCAAGGTGAAGCTGGGTCTGGACGTCTACTACCTCGTGAAGTGGCGCAGTTTCCCCGAAGAAGCCAATACTTGGGAGCCTTCCGGACACTTGGTCGGCTGCGGAGACGTAGTGGAAGACTTCGAGTCACAGAGCGAAAGTCGCTTCAAGCCCTGTCTCAGCCAGCACTCCTGGCCTCTCTTCAAGTTCAGCGCCCTGCCGAAGCAGCCACACCTGCTCATGCAAGTGGGGCAGGAGAACTGGACCATCCTGCAGCCGGAGGTGAACTTGGCGCAGAGACATGTGGAAGTGGAGAAAGTGGTGTCGCACTACTATGACGTAGGAGAGCCGCGGAGACTGATGTTTGTAGTGAGGGTGAAGAGCAGTGGCAGACTGCCGCCGCTCAGTATGGCCTCACTAGCGGACTTGGGAAGGATGTGTCCGGACCTGCTAGTCACCTACCTACTCAGTTGTCTCGACCACTAGCTAATGCGTGCTCTCTGAAGCCATTCTGCACCAGTAGTCTCAGAAACTGCATTTTCCGTATCTTCGATATTTACCTAGCATATTTAGTGCAGGAATGGCAGTCTGGCTAATCCGCCACTGGGCCGAAACCTGCTCCATTCCTAGGAAGAACCTGCGCTATTTCAATGGCCATTATAATATGGAGCCCTATCTGGAAGAAATTAACGCGAGTCTGCCGCCTCATCCCTGCCGCATTTCGCCTCCTGGCGAGACCAAAATCGACCTCGTGACCAATAACTTCCGCTTCGATCTCGACCCCGCCTCTTCCGTCTTCATCTACAGTCTTTCCTTCACACCCAACGTGGAAGACCTGGACCGCACAGTGATCCGCAGTCTCCTGGCCTCTGTGAAGGTCCCACTCACTACCACACTCGGTGTCTTCATCACCTGCGGCACCATCCTTTTCGGCAAAAAGGACCTCGAAGAGTCCCCCCTCTGCGTCACCAAGCCCCACGCAGAGGAAAGCAAGAAGGGCAAGAAGTGGGAAGGCCCGCGACTCAAGCTAAAAAGCGCCCACAACAACACTACCTACAAAATAACTGTAAAGAAACTGGGCCTGTTGAAGACCAACAGTCCTGCGGAAGGCCTGTGCACCCGCTCTATGCAGTTCCTCAACATACTGGTCCGGTCCATGCTGAAAGAGCTGGGGTTCGTGCAGTTAGGCTCGTATCGGAACCACTTCAATGAGCTGAAGCAGACAGTGCTGGAAAGTGTGGGACTGACGATACTGCCTGGGTACTTTACGAGTGTGAATTGCTATAGGGACGGACTGCAGTTGAGAGTGGACTTAGTGCACAAAGTGCTGCGGCAGCAGTCGATGTTGCAGTACATGCAGGAAATGATGCAGGAAGGAGGCCGCAGTCTGGTGGAGTCCCAGCTCAAGGGAGCAGTCGTTATGCCGATGTATGGGAATAAGACTCTTTTCAGGGTAAAAGCGGTTCTTTTTGATGAAAATCCGCTTACGACTTTCGACCGTGCAGGGAAAACTGTATCTTTTGTGCAGTACTTCCAGGAAAGATACGGAATTACGATAGCGGATAAGGGGCAGCCGCTGTTGGATGTGGGATGTCCGAAGAACCCCGAGGCCAAACTGATCCCGGAACTGTGCAGAATTACAGGCTTATCGGACAAAATGGTGGCCAATCGGGACTTGATGACGAAAGTGGCGGAAATCACCCGGAAAACGCCAGACGCTCGTTTCCGCGAAGTATTGGAACTCACCCGTCAGCTGAACTCCCTTCGCACCAACTCTCTATGGTCCATTGCCATCAACCCCAACCCTATTCCAGTGCAGGGCTTCCAGCTGCCTCACACTCAAATCCAAGTCCGCGGCACCACCATTCCCATCACTCCCCAGGCCAAGTTCGGCCTCGTCAATAAGGAAATCCTCACTCCGGTTTCCATAGACAACTGGATGGTTCTGTTTACGCAGAGAGACCAGGAGCCGGCCATGGCACTAGCGGAGGGCCTGTTTAAGGCGGGCAAGTCCTTTGGAATCACTGTCATGAAGCCGAGACTTGTCAGTGTGGAGCCGTTTGGGAACAGAATAGAGGATAAGTTCATTGGTGCTATTATGAGAGAAACCTACCCAGCACTGCAAATCGTCCTCACCCTCCTCCCCAACCAAAGCAAAAACATCTACAGCGCTCTGAAGGAAAAACTGGTCAAAGACCGCCCCATCCCCAGCCAAGTCGTCCTCCTCAACACAGCGAAAAAGAGCAACATGTCCATCTACAGCAAAATCATCCTTCAAATGGCTGCTAAAATCGGCGGAGAACTGTGGCACTCAATCCTCCCCCGGGGTTTCCCCTCTAATACCATGGTAATCGGCATAGATGTATGCAGAAGTACCTTCCAGGGAGATGTGAACGTAATGGGAGTCTGCACGACTTTAAACCCGGTTCTAACCCGCTATTGGAACCAGGTGGGATTTCAACTACAAGGTGTGGAGTCTTCAACCATCCTCACGACTATCATACTGAACTCATTACGGCAATATTATCGAGTAAACAACCGTTCTAAGCCTGACTACATCGTTATATATAGGGACGGAGTCAAGCCTTCGCAGTACCATGATGTCATTCAGGTCGAAATCGCGAAGGTCTTGAGTACGCTGAAAACCTTCGATAAGGACTGGAACCCGCATGTGACGATTTTGGTGATTAACAAGCAAGTGAAGGCGCGCTTCTATACGCGACAGCAGGGCGCTACTTGCAATACTCCTCCGGGAGTGGTCGTGGAGAGTGCGGTTGTGGCCAGTCATTATAACTTCTATCTGACTGCTCACTCTGGAGACGGGACTTTGACGCCTACCCACTACAACGTGGTCTTCGACGACAGCGGCTGGGGCGCAGACCTACTGGAAGGTCTGACGAATTGTCTCTGTCTCGACTACTACAACTGGACAGGGGCTGTACGGGTGCCGGCTCCTTGTATGTACGCCCGGAAGATGGCCACACTGGTGGCGAAGCATACTAAGGCGGACTTCAGCGCAAATCTCGCTATGCGGTACTTCTATCTCTAGTAGTCCTCCTCACTTCCTTGCTCTTCAGCCTTAATTGCTGCTAGTTCCTTCTCTAAATCCGCCGCTGCGAGCTCCAATTCCTGGTTTCTCGCCGTCAACCGGTCGATTTCCGCCCTCAAATAGTCCCCTTCCTCGCTACTTTGAGTCGTATAGGCGAATTTCATGAATTCCCCGTGGCTTAAAGGCTTTTCTGGCTCCTCGTAGAGGCGAATTAGCACCCATTTGAGGTAGTCGACGAGGCCGGTTTCGGAAATGTAGGCGGAAAAGGCCTGGCAGTTGGGGTCCAGATCAGCCATTTAGATAGTTATTTGGCAGGAAGGAACTCTTCGGGGGTGGCGCTCAGGATCTCCATGACCTGCGCCACACAGGGCGAGTCCGGGTACTCACTGCACATATCCTCAACCTTCCTCAGCTTCTGGAAGTAGAAGTTGCGTTCCTCCTCCACCTGCTGTATATCCTCCTGCAGAATTCTGTAGTTGCTCACCTGGTTTGTCAGTTCCTGCTCCAGCGAAGATACTAAGTCTCGCAGTTGGTAGACTCGCTGGGACTGCAGATCGCTGCCTGGCTCTTGCTCTGCAGGGTGGTTCGGGACCAAATGCGGTGCCAACTGCCCCCCTCTCTGTTTACTCAGTGCCTCCGCCCTCCTCTGATGCGCCATATACCTCTCCTGCGTGTCTCCCTTGTTTTCCTCGTAAAACCCATACAGCCACTGCAGAAAGTCCATGTTGTCCGCGAACTTCCCTCTCCCAAGCTTCACAGAGTCGATTTTCCTCTGTGCTTTTAGCCTTTGGAGGGCTGCTTCGACCATGCGGAGATTGCGCACACAGTCCTCTTCAGACTTCGTGTAGACTGAGTGGGAAGTACAGTTCATCTTGATCAAAGGGACGATGCCGGGGTAGAGAGCGTCTAAGACCTGGGCATAGCCTATGCCGTCGTTAAGCTGTTCTACACGGGGATAGTCAGCCTCCACAATGCCGTTGAGCCAGGCGAGCAGCTCTAGTCTCCCAGGCTTCTTCGACCCTTTCATACCTGCTATTAAGAACAGGCATGGAAGCGCTGCTAACAGTCTCAATTTCCCCAGTAGAAGCCGCCCCTCTCCCTACACTCCTAGTTTCCAAGCTTCAGAACTCTATAAAAGTATGGCAGAGAGTTGCTATCGCCTGTGGCAGTGCTTCCACGCCCAATACGACCGGGTTTCAGTGCACTCTCGACTCCGCTGGGTATTCACTGTCTTAGTCCTAGCGGCCTATGTCACCCGGGTGTACATCAGTGAAGGCTACCACATCATTTCCTATGCACTGGCTATATACATCCTCAGCGCCTTCATATCCTTTCTCACGCCCAAGATGGCCAATGTAGACAATGAAGAAGACGACAATCCGGTGCTTCCCACTAGCGAAAAGGACGAGTTTCGGCCCTTTGTCCGGCAACTCCCAGAAATGAAGTTCTGGGAAGGTGTCACTCTCTGGTCCTTTATCGCCTTCCTGTGCACCTTCAGCGAAACTATGAACATCCCTGTCTTCTGGCCGATCCTGATCTTCTACTTCCTAGTTCTGCTGGTTTTCACGCTAAAGCGGCAGTTCGCGCACATGTCCAAACACAACTACGTGCCTTGGAACGTGGGCAAGCGGGTGTATCTCTAGCTAGGTCTATCTTACACTACCACTCCTCTTCCATGCGACTTTCCGACTTGTCCACTAGTGCGTTTTCTATCGTCATCTCGGGGAAGGGGAAGTGATTTAGACCACAGAAAGCGCCTTTTTTCCCACTTGCAGCTATAAGGTCTGCCTGGATCTGAGGCAGCCACTCCTCATACTTCGCCTTGGTCTCCATCAGGTCTGCCTTCGAGTAGGGAATGTACGGCTTCAAGTCTTCCTCTATATCTCCCCCCTCCGTCGTATGTACCAGACTCACAATACCCGCCGCCCGTGTGTAAATGTCCTCATCAACTTGCTCAAAACTCGCAATTCTCACGAATTTGAGCGAAATAAGTCTGAAAAAGAGCAAATTCCAATAAGTCAATCGGACACTTCGGGACCAGTGTAGGGCATAAGTGAGGGCGGAGGACTGGGCTAAGAGGGTGTGCAGCACTACTTCTTGCCTAGTGCGGAGTTGCATCATTTGGTAGTTTCTGTACAGGAACCAGATGGCTTTGCCGATATTGAAGCCGATATCGCAGGAAATGGCGAGTTGCAGGCCTTGCAGGAAGAAGGCTTCGTCGAAGGAGGTGGGCAGGGAGGTGGATTCTTCGTAGAAGTGGGTGAACCACCGATCACACAGCTCAAAGGCCGCAGTGACCAACTCCACCCTATACACATTCGCCTTCCCAAACAAGACCTTAATAAACACCGATATCAACTCCGGGTTATTCAGCAAATGGCACGAGCACTGCTCCAATATCAGTGGGTACTCCGTCAACTTCCTCAGCTTCATTTCCAGCAGAAACGTCTTGATCACCACTCCGTACCCCGGTATTTCCAGCCACGGGATATGCTTCTCAGGGAACAGTTTCTTGATATGCAGTGTCAATTCTGAAATAAGTCGGAAATACGCGACTCCTCTTTTTGCGACTCTATTCTTCCAGGCAGGGTCTAAAAGGGCCTTTTGCAGGTCTTTGTCTTCCTCGGGGTTGGTGGGTAGGAGACGGTAGAAGAGGTGGGTCCAGTCGAACATGGGCAGGATGTGGGTTTCGAGGACTGGGTCGTCGTCTTCTATGTCTCCTTGGGAGCCGAAGGAGATTTCGTGCCATTCGCCTGTCGACTCGTAACTTTTCTCCTTAAGACATTGCAGCAGAGTTTTCCGAAACTCCGGAATCCTAAAGTAGCAAATCGCACACACGAACTCCGTAAACTGCTGCGAACGCTTATCCACACCCTTTATCTTCAACTTCCCCAGTGCACAATTCAGCAAATTCCTCAGAAACGACCTATACCTCATACCCACCGGAATCCTCTTCCCTCTCTGCTTCTCATTATCTTCAGTGATCGCCAAAGAACCCAAATCCAGTTCCCCTCTCCTAGCCAGGTGGACCAGGGCTTCGTAGTAGAAAGGACGCACTGCGTAGGCCGTGACGTCTGCGTAGGAGAGCAGGAGGTCGCCGAGGTCGAGGAGAGTGGCTTGGCTCAGGATTAGGTCGGTTTTGTTCTCGTAGATGAAGGAAATCATGGAGTGCTTTTTGGACTCTCGCAGCAGCGCAATAAGCTCCTTGACCTGGTTAATATGCTCCCTGATCTCATTGCCCTTAGAAGACAGCATGCCTCCCTCTCTCTTTTCCCCCGCTGTGAAGCTTGTCAAGTCTTCCGTCAAAGCCATAATCTTCAAAATTTCCTGCGGAACGGTCGTCCTTTGATTCGGTTTCGGCGTTTTCGTGCTGTTTTCCACGAAATTGGAACTTTGCGCCATGAAGCCGTTTTCGGTGTTGACCCCTGTGATGAGTTGGGAAATCAGGGGGATGTTCATAAGCGTCATAAAGCCTTGAATTGTGCCTATTTCTTTCCCGTAAAACCACAGTTTTTCGTGGAAAGCCCGAGTCACTGTGTATGTCTTCATGACGTCAACTAAAGTGTCCAAGTCGACTTCTGACTCTTTCTTGGAGTTGAAGGACCGATATCCAGGTCCGTCTCTCTTGATTACAGTGTACTTTTCTTGCTTAAACATCTTGCTGAATGTGAGCCAGCACTCCGCCACTTGCTGTTCCGCATTGGTCTTCTTGCACTTGAAAATGCGCAGCTGCAGCGAAGCATTGCGCAGCGTCTCGATAGTCGCCGGGAAAGTCAGCAAAGGGTACAAACTGGTCGGGTCCGCGTCCGGATCCCAAAAGAGTGCATCCGAGGAAGGCAACCGGACCTCAGTTTCGCCGTCCTCCGTGACTGCACGGACCACCAAGACGTATTTCCCGCCTTTCTTCTCCGGACTAAAGGCAAGCGACACACTTGAAGGCGTCAGCACCAACTCCGTCTCCTGCCTCATGAGTGCCTTGAAGCTGATTCTCCCTAGGACTTTTCCCTTGTCGTCCTGCATCGCGAAGTTCTGCAGACTCGGCCCTGTGGCGATATCCCACAGCTTGACCGTCAGTTTGGACATAGGCTTCTGCTTGCGAGTGCTGAAGAGCATGACAGTGATGCTGTTGCCTTTGAGTTCCTGGGGACCGGCTTGGAAGGCGAATTGCCAGTGAGCGTCCCAGGCTATGTCTGCGCCCTTGGCTTCCGTGGTTTCGAAGTCGAGGGCGGTCCACCAGGCCTTCAGAAAGTAGGTGTCCTGGGTGGGCAGTACTGGAGGGAACCCTCGAATTTTCCACCGGAAGATGTCCACTCGGAAAGTCAGCGTTTCGTCACGTTCCTCGGCTAAAGTCTGCATAGGAGCTTGCAGCCGATAAGTGCGACTAAGTGTGATAGTGGCAGTCTTCTTCTTCACACAGTTCCCCATTTATATCAGTCCTCAGCACCCTCCTTTGTCGCTACTTCTATCTCTCGATCGGGCGTTTCATTAGGATTACTATCACTTGTAATCAGAAATGGCCGATGTCAGAACTGTTCTAAAGCCTGAAGTCACTTCAGTCTCTCCCCTTCTTGGCTTGGTCCCAAAAAACCCCAGTTCCCACCCCTCAAGTGCTCACAAAGAGAAGCTTTTCACAGCTCTTTCGACCACCGAAGTCCAGCGCTGCGAAAAACGCAACTCAGACCTGGCAGCGGTTTTGGACGTATTGGAGCGAAGCATGTCCACTCCAGTCCTACGGAAATCCCTGGCTTTTGAGGTGTCAGGGAGTTACGCTACCAGAAGGACTTTTAGTTAATGGTCATAAGTCTCCTAGGCGTTGCTTTCGGTCTGGTCGTCGGGCGTTCCATCGGTTCGATTTGTCTGGCTAGTCCAAGCTTCCGGCCACTGCAGGGAAAAGCCGTCCCAGGAGGGCTGCAAGCGCTGGGCAGCTTCATGAAACAGCCGCTTCAAGTGCTTGTAGTCAGGCCTAGTTTCGAACAACAGTGCTCTGCAGTAGTCCAAATACGCCTCCAACTCCGAAGGCGCCCCTTGACACAAAGTCGCCAAAGGCGTATTTTGCTTGATTGCCCCAATGCCCTGGTGTCGTTCAGTCTTCAGCGGAGATCGGAAGTTTTCCCACGGCAAAGCTCCCTGTGCCAGGTAAACGAGCACATAGCCTAAAGACTCTAGGTCGTCTCTGCGGCTTTGGTCGAGGCCGTGGTGGGTGTTAAGGGAGCAGTACTTGGCGGTGCCGCGCAGGGAGTGGCCGTTGGTGAGAGGACAGTGCTTGAGGGACTTGGAGTCGCGGAAGTATTGGGAAATGCCGAAGTCGATGAGGTAGATGAGGTCGGCATGAATGCCTTTCCCCAGTAAAAAGTTATCAGGCTTCATGTCTCTGTGCACTACTCCCCGGCTGTGTACAAACTCCAGCCTTCCTATCATCTGTTCTCCCAACTGCATCACCAGTCCCGGAGGGAACCTTTTCCCACAAGCCATAAACACATCATGCACAGTCGCCCCCAGCAGCTCCATCACCATCACACTACACCCTGTCACACTCTCCAAAGAGTACACTTCCGGCATACCCACGCCTGACTGCATCTTCGTCAGTAACTTGTACTCGTTATTCAGCTGGGGACAGCGGGTGGACCGCCTTTCCACCTTTATGGCCACGTCTTCTCCTTGCCAAATTGCTTGATAGACCTCTCCGAAGGACCCTTCTCCCAACTTCTTGGTGATTCGGAAGTAGCCTTCGAGTCCTGATTCCTCCCGCATAGGCAAATATCTCCCGAGGCCACGAAGATGGATAATGCAGGGAAGAACGAACGAAGAAGAGGGGCTATTGGATGCAAGCCACCACGGACTCCGCAGAGTGTTCCGTCGGCTCAAGCCCGACAAGGAGGGCCGAGTTGCCTTCAGCGAGATAGAAAAATTCGCCTGGACCGCTCGCCTGTGCCCTGTGAGTTCTATAGTCAGGACATGCTGTCTGGAGTAGACTTAAAAGCCTTATGTGAGCGGACGAGGACTGCCAATGCGCAGATTACGATGTCTTTTGCGCAGTTTGAGCAGTTGCTGGTACGAGTTTCCAAGCGAATTAAAGGGGAAAATCGACTGCGGAGAGTGGTAGAGGCTGTTCAGGTCCCAGAAATACAAGCGAATATGCAGAAATTGACCCTTTCCTACTGTTTAGACGACTGTAGGTTGGAAGATCAACTAACCAGACGAGTTCCCGCATCTCGCTGGTCGGAAAAAAGCCTTCCAGCGGACTATCCAAGGCCTAGCACCCTGCAAGACTCGGTGCTAACTGCAAGAAGTGCGGGCTTCTCTCCTATTCGTGTGGGCAGAAAGCCGGCTTTCGGGGTATCTACGTTGGATCCTGCGAGGCAAAGTGAGGGAACTCCTACTAGCAAGTTGTTAGAGCAGGTGGGAGGCTTGGTGGAAGGACTGCGGAGAAAGCAGGAGACTTGGCATATAGGGCGGCAACACTGTGCAAAGACCCAAATGAGACGATTAGAGGACTACGTGCTGAGGACCAGGGAAAGCCACTTTCCTCCTGCGTTCGTGAGACGCCTAGTATTCGCAGCCTGGAAGAAAGCTGTAGCTAGTTAGTTACTTGCGGCTGGCACTGCAGCTGAGCACTAGGCCATAAGCTCTCTGGTAGCAGTCCGCACAGTACCATCGTTCCTCCTTCTTGCAGTGCTTTTCCACTTCCGCATCCTGCATGCCCAAACATCTCGGATGGTACCAATTCGCACAATAGCCTTCACATTTGAACATCAGTTCTCCATGCATGTAAGGCCGCTCGCAGATACAGAACCTGCCATCCTCGCAGGGAGGAGGTCGGGCTTGGTCCTTCACTGGCGGGAGGGCTGGTTCGCGGCCTGTGCGGGTCAGACTGTCGGGGAGGACGGAAATGCGGTCGAGGACGTCGTGGTAGGCTCTGTCTGTCTTGCTCAGCTTCTCTACATCCACTGCGCAAATTACTTCCGTTTCCCTAGGTCCGAACAGGCCGTCAGTAGTGGGCTCCGTGGGCCCATACACACTCGACTTGAACTTCCGCAAAGTCACCACAGGAACACTCTTATGCAGGGCAGTACGAGCTGCCTTGCTCTTAGACTTCAGCAAACGTAAAGGAGCATCTCGCATATTGATATGTCAGTGGACTTGCTATTCGAGTGAGTGGGCTTCAGCCTCTTGCTGCATGATCTGAGAGGTAAGGGATAAAGCTTGAGTGAAGGAGTGAGGCAATAGTAAGCGTTTTTGTCGGTAGAGATTGGAGATAACAGAAACAGCATTGAGGAGAATGGGCTGTTTTGAGAAATTGCCATTTTGTTAGGAGATGAAAGATAGCGAAAGAACGGCTGTATTATTACGAAAAGCAGCTCATTCCAGGACCTTTTCAGGCCTGCATTTACTATGCAGACTTTATGACTTCTCTAAACTACTTCGATGTTCATTATAGGAACTCTGGAACTGCACATCCCGCTTCTTTCTTCACCACTGCAAAGCTTCCATTCTCTGGCCTGTTCTCCCCCTCCGCCCACATCTTCACCAGTGCAGCCACAGACCCCGGCTGGAGCCACTTACTGGTATCTTCCTGCGGCATATCAGCCCTGTTTCTCAGCGTATCCAGAGTCTCCGGAAGAATAGTCACTACTGTTGCATCCGCAGGGATATCCGTCCGTTCCGCTACATTGGAAGCGAGACTATGCACCGCAGTTTTGGAAAGTCCGTAGGCCATTTGTTCGGTAGTGATGGATTTGAAGGGAGTAGCCGCTCCTGTGAATAGCAACAAGCCACTAGCCGCTAAATGCTTTGTAGCAATATGAGCTGTCAACAGTGACGGGTTGAGATTCATCCCGAACATGCTTTGAGTCTGTGCGAAAACCTCTGCATTTCCCACACTTCCAGCCACGTACCCGCCTGCCACACATAAAATCGCTTCGTATTTGCCTTGCAGGCCTGCGAATAAGGCACGTGCTTGCAGCTCTGGTAAGTCCCCTGCCTGCACTGCGATGTTGCGGTGAGCGTCCAAGTTGGCACTGATGTCCACACTCGTCACTTCCCAGTTCCCGCGGAAAGACTGGACGCATGCACGACCTAAAGCCCCGCTGCCGCCGATAATAATCGCCCTTCTAGCAGCTGCAAAGGCCATATATGCACTATGGCTGTTACCTCCTCAAGTCCTGTTTGTGAACTCCCTGCTCTGACCTGTGCCTTAGACTAGTCCTGTAAGTGCCAACAGATCATCTTTGCGTACCATGTTTCCTACCACTTACCTGCTACTCCTTGGCAACGACGGTAACTTGACATCTCCCATAGTCTGCGGGAGTAGGATCGCAGGCAACTCCCAAGTAGTATATCTGACAGGTGGGTCTTGGTGGGTTAGCCGGTGCATCCGCATCTGCGAGACCTGGCGAAAAGCCTTACAGCAAACCGTACACTGGAAAGGCCTATCGCCTTTATGGATAAGTTCGTGGTCCTTGACATTCTGAGTGCACGTGAAACGCTTGCCACATAACGAACAAGGGTAGTTGCGAATGAGAAGGGGCACTACGTTGATGTGCCTTCTGAGGTTGTATTTAGAGGGGTAGGCCTTGAGGCAGTCGGGGTAAGTGCAGCAGAACAGTCCCTGCATGTCTTATTTGTCGACATGCCGGCAGTTACTCAGGGGTTGGCTAGATGCACTCTTCACAATTAATGGCTCGGCCGACCCACGTTGACAGCCAGCGCATAATTTCGCTTACCGAAGAAACGGGCGAGCGTCTACGAGTTTTGAGCTGGCTGAGTGAAGAGAACCTACACGCAGTCGCACAGAGCAAATCCGACCTCGAATCCAACGGCTTCAACCTCGAGTTTCTCGACTCTTTCCTGGCCCACTACTCCCTCCTCCTCAGCTTCCAGCAAACCAATGTCTCCGAGGAAGGTACGATTATGGACGTCGACCACCCAGGCCTGAGCGAGGAAGGCCGGGAGACGGCTCAAAGACTGCAGAAAAGCACGATGGATTTGACAAGGTTGTTGACGAGGAATAAAGAAGCGTTTGGAGTGTTGAAGAGCAGAATTAGTCCGACTGGGTCTCCAGCTGTGCTGGGATTTGTGGACGCGATGCAAGACCTGAGGAAATTGTTTCTAAGCAAGCTTACAACCCCCATCGAAGAAGAAATGAGCAGAGAGAAAGAACTCGAAGCCATCCAGGAAAAGCTCGCCAAGGCCAAGGAAGAAGAAGCCAGGTCCGAGCGAGAACTCTTCAAAATGCGAGAGGAGCGGAACAGAGCGAGGGAAAACCGCACTGCCACAGTGGGGAATTTGAAGGCAGTGCTCGGGGAAGTGAAGGGAAAGACGGAGCAGAGAATCAAGCAGATTGATAAGGAGTACGAGCAGAAGCATAACCAAAACTCAAATGCGTACATGGATCGACTCAAGCGACTGGGCGACACTGTGGTCCAACTCGAAAAAGAAATCGAAGAACTACAAAAACAAAACCAAGACGACGAAGAAAGCATTCGAGGCAAAATAAAGCGTTTAGAGACCCGCGCTCGCAACCCCATCACTACTTACGACACTGAAATGACTGAAAAAACCGACACTTTCGGACGTCTCCGCGACAAAGCCACAGAAGAGCAAAACCGCCTCAGCCAGTTGGAGGAAAACTACAGGCAAATCCAGGCGGAAAGAGCGAGACTTGCGGAGATGGAAAGAAGGGAATCACAGAGAAGGGAAATGGAGCTGAAGAGACTGATGCAGAGGAACATGGCGGCGGAGTATATCCAGGCGCATTGGAAGGGGTATAGTGAGCGGCTGGACTTCGATAAAATGAAGAAGAAGTTTAGGATGGGAAGAAGGATGGGGAAGATGATGATGTAGCCTAGGTCTTACTAGCACTTTCCTAAGCGCTTCCCTAAAACTCACAGTCTGCTATAGTCTTATTGCTATAACGTACAGCCATTTCCCAGATTGCATCTTAGTAAGGCCTATATGTATTTCCCCAAAATGCAGCTTCAAACATGAAGTTTTGCTTTATCCCACACATTAACTTCCTGCTTCACCTTTAATTTCCCTAATCTTCCCCTATATTTCACTTGTCTTTCCTTGCGTCAGACAGTAACAAGGGAAATCACTATGAAAATCCTCCACCCTCTAGCTAATTTACACGAATAGGAGGTATGCGTCACTACCACTTCCTTGCACTTTCAGCCGAGACACGATTTCCGCAAGTGCTTCTTCCGTCTCTAGGGCTTCTCCAGGGTTAGTTCTCTTGTATAGCAGGGAAAGAGTGGACTTCAGCATAGGGTCGAATGCAACTATTTCCAGACCTTGAGCTGCACTGGATATAGTGACGCAGTAGTATCGATTGGATATATAGTGGTGTTGTTTGTACCTGACTTCTGAGGGTGCAATGGTCAAACCCTGGGTTCCGACTTGCACCCTGGTGAGCAGTTCCTCTGCCTCCGGCTTGGATGTGCTTTGTGCAGGGACTAGCACAGCCAGCGTTTTCCCTGGGGTTCCACTCACTAACTCCACCCTGTATCCATCGATATCCCTATATACAGTGGCCTGGTAGTGCACTCCATCCCGCTCGATTTCCTCTTTTAGTAGTTCTTTACCCGAATTCAGCCCCGAAAGTGTGCTAAAGTTCGCAGGTGTTTCCTTCTTTCTGTCTTCCTTACTTCTATCATAAGCAATCGGCATCAACTGAAGCGCATTTTGCCTATTCAAAGTGGGACTATCCGTTTCGGATCCACTTTGGTCGATTAGCGCCTTGATCGCCTGGTCCTTGCAGTCGATGTACATCCTGGGAGCGCTGGAAATCACCTTTATTTTGTCCTTGTGCTTCTCGAGCAGAGAGTCCAGGTGGGAGGTGTTTGACATGCGGAGTTGGGGACTGTCGTCTGCAGCTGCGATTGTCAGTTTCGGGAAAATGAAACTCTCTATCACTCGCTTGTGCGACAAATTCGGAGGAAAGCGAACAAAGATAACCGAGGAAATGTGAATTTCCATCCTTTCTGTAGACCTACGCTTAACAGCCTCCACACGTATAGTACCACTTTCACTATAGGCATATAACACCCATTGGCCGTCCTCCTCCATAGTGACCTTGCAGGCCAGTAGATTTCCCTTGCTAATCGGGCCCAAGTGTCTCCGCACTAAAAAGCCTCTGATGCAGGCTTGAATATAGGCCACTTGGCGGTGCACGTCTGGGACCTCTGCATCTAAATCACACACCAATTGTTCCTTTTCCAGCTTCAACATGTGGTGTATGGCTACCATGCTCGCAGGGATTACGTCGCTCAACCCCACTTTCCGACATAGCGTGCTGATGGGACATTGGGTGGAAAGCGGGTGCTGACACCCACTGCAGAAAGCCCGGAATTCCACCCTTTCTCTCACAACTGATGCAGTGATGACCCAAAGTCGACTGTCCAGTTTGAGGGAAGTGCGGAGTATAGAGCGCTGTTCACAGGGTCTGGGGTAGCGATCTCGCCGGTCTAGAGGGGGCCGGGGAGTGAGAGGACTCAAAGGGTCGAGACTACGGCTGGAAAGTAGGCGCCTGCGAGGCCGCAGTAGCATAGAATTGGGGGTAAGCTCCAGGTCGTCGATGATGATGTCGAAGGAGGGAAGATAGCCGTACATTTCCTCCAACTCCCTTATCGTGTAGTACACAGACTGCTGGCGGTACTTGAGAGTCAGTCGCTCATACAGCTTAAACGCCTCTACCTGCACCTTTTCCCCGGTTTGATAGATTGACACGTAAAAAACCTCTGCACTGGCTGCTTTCCTGCGCACGAGGACAAGTCTGCGCTTCGTCTTGGCTTTGAGGTTTTTGTATAGGTTGCGGGCGAGGAAGCCGCGAATGTACTTCTGCACCACAAGAGCGAATTTGATCATATCCGCCAGTGGCAAATAAATCGCCAAAGTCCCATCCTGCACATACAGCCTTGTAGCCAAATCCGCATATTTATACGGCTCTCTCAGTCCCAAATTCGGCAGTTCCGTCCGACCAATTCTCATACTCACCCCCAACGACTCGCAGGCAATTTCAACATTCCCCTCCAACTCCCACATAGAAACCAACGCTATAGCAGGCTTGGCCACACCGTGGAAGCCTCGGTACAGCAGCGGCCTCTGTTTTCTCAGGCGCATATATAGAAATCGTCGCTTTGCTAGCCATTTCCTACTAGCTGTCTGCAGTCGAATAACAGCCGTCTCTATCCCTACAGTCAATTCAGTCCTTATTTGCCTTCCTTTCCCTTCATTTTCATAGGAATTCACAGGACTGGGGATAGTCCGGGCTGTGGGTGTCCCAGCCACGTAGCACTTGATAAGTCCAGTGGACTTCGCGAATTGCGGGAAAGCGTTGGAGTCGCTGGAAGTCGTGGTCTGCTTCTCAAACATGAAGCTGGGCATTTCTTCCAAGCGAATAGGCGGTTGCACTGGCTTGCAGGGGGGAGAAAGGGGCAGGGAGAGGGGGGGAGACTGCGGGAAGTAGTACTTGTCAGAGGATTTTTGAAGGTGGGCGGGAATGAGGGCTGCTGGGAGCTGCTGGAAGTCTGAGGGGACTGGAACATCCCAGGTCTGTTTAGCGTGCTCCCAAGGCTCAATAACGGCCCACAGTCCTGCAGAGTCTTTGAGTATTGAGCAAGCAGCATATGCAGAATCCACACAAATCACAGTCCTATACAGCTCTTTTCTGCCACTATTTCCAGCCTTTCTCAGTAGGCGCAATAAAAGTCTAGCCCTGTAGCCTCGAAATAGACTTTGCAGCTTTAGAACTGCCGCAGGCTCCAATTTGCCTACTTCCTCTATCATTTCCAAGGGAGTTAGTGCAGTGGTGATAGGGAAATTGCCTGTGAAAAAGGGCTTAGAGCCGGAAATTGCGCCTATTGTCACACAATAGTGTTGTTTTCCAGCTGTGACAATGGCTAGAGTGTACTGTCCACTACAATCTTTCCCGCAGGTCCGAAAAACCACTTTAATAGACCTGCTTATAAGCATTTTGACCCTATTCCTGGCTTTGCAGCCTCTAACCCAGGCCTGCAAGCGTACAATTGCCCCTTCATTTAGCTCGTTTTTCTGGTTAATTGGCAGTTTAGCAGTGGGTTTCACCATTAATTCCGTCTGATACAGTGGCTCCAGGCTATTTTCTGGCTGAATACTTTGCTCCCAGGTGATTTCTGCTTCTTCAGCCTGAAACTGCAGCTGTTCCTTCGTTTCCCAGTAGCAAGGACTGCTTTGCAGTGAGGTCTGCAGCGATATAGCTCCTCGGCCGGCTCTACTGCCCACATCCCTGCGTCTTCCCCTCATTTTCCTGGGCCTCCCTTTCTCTTCCCCATCCCTCGTGAACTCCAAAAGTCCCTTTTCCTGCAGTTCCACCAGGTCTTGGTCCTCTTCCGCCAGTCGAAAACTCGAATTTCTCGACGGGTCGGGACTTTGAACGACTGAAAAACACTCCCGGCGGGGAGTAGTTCTCCTGGAGGCGGATTTGCCCTTGGGAAAGGACTTGTCAGGGGGGTGTGGACGTAGGAGTGGACTGTTAGGTCTGGAAGCGGCTTTTAAGGACCGCTTTAGGTCACTTAGCAGGGAAATGTGCCTTTCGTCGCCTCGGGTTTGCAGTATATGGACGGCCTGTTGGTAGCTGGAGAGAGCCTTGGTGTAGTGCTGCAGCCGCTCCTCTTGCACACCCACATTGTGGTAACCGGCTGCCACCATCGTCACAACGTCCCCAGTGCACCTCGCTTTCAGCCTTTTCAAGGCCAGCATTAGTCCCTGCTGCGCGTACTTCAAAGCCTCGCTGTGCTGCTTTAACTCAGTCGTAACGGCACACAGACTGAGGCATAAAGCAGCTCTTCGACCCGCGGCTTCTGGAAAGCGCTGAGCTATGGAGAGCGCTTTTTTCCAGAAACTCCGGGCCAGGTGCGGGTTCGGGAGGTGGCGATAGGCGGCCGCCAGGGAGTTGTACAGGTCACAAAAGTCCAGTGCAATAAGACGCGTTTCAACAGTGGACAGAGCTCTTTCCAGCTGATGAAGCAGACGTAGGAGGTTGGAGGGGTCTGTCAGACTGTAGGTCTGTCGAAGGCTGTCTAGTGCGTGCTGTGTAGTGCTGTGAATGAAGTGGCGCAGAGTTGGCAGTAGTGCAGGGGAGACGTGGGAGTGCAGGCGGATCGTTTGGTCCAAACAGTTGATAGCCGATTGGAAGTCTCTCTGGGCTAAGAGTTGCACAGTTCTAGCCTGTAAATACCTGCTAGTTTGCAAGTCCGCCCCACTCATTCTGACCCGCAATTCCCCTTTGCGCTCCATCATAACTGCTTACACTGCCTTTCACTAGGCCTTCAGTATTTACTCAACAGAGCCCGTGGACAGTCAGAGCTTCGGCCTAGATTTCGCGGATGTGTACAGCTACTGGGTGTGCGAATGGCTAAAGGGAGGAAAAGCGGACTAACTTCAGAAGTGATTTTAATGAAATTAGTTGAAATTGCCACTTTCGTATACATTTTCACGGAAATTGAAACAATGGGTGGATTTTGCCTAGAATTCGCCTTTTTACTGGAATTTCTCTCTTTTGCGACTTCTTTCAGTGTAAAAACCTTGGCAAATCGCGATTTTTCAAATTAATTTCATTTTTCGACTCTGAATTCTCCTCTTTCTGATTTTGTGTAGTCTCGAATTGCGCCCGGATCAGAATAATCAGAGTTAGAAGTAGTAAATCGTCTGAAAAGACTACTATTACGGATTCAGTCTGGTATATTACTGGAGAAATATCGATGTTTTTGCTGCTATTTCAGCTTTTTGTTCTATAAAATACGGCAAATCGCCACTTTCACGGTTTTCCTCCACAACTATCGATCTAATATCGTTCCCCTTATCTCATATATCAAACAGTGCCCTCGCCGCCTGAAATCAGGACTTCTCATGCTTCATATAAACATATCAGTCCATGTCGAAAGCTGCTGTGTTCCCTGAGACTGACAAAAGAGCTGTAACCGAACCACAGGGCGTCCCACAGCTTTCTGAATCCTCAGTGCCTAGTGACCTTGAGGAGCAGCGGCTGAATGCGGGTTCGCCTACTTCGGGTGCGGAAAAGAAGGGAATGGGGGGAGTGCCGCTGGACACTCACTTCCTCGAAGTCCCAATTTTCGTGGAAGTCCGGACTCAAGGCATTTCGCCTACTTCCTGGGGCACCCGACCACAACGAGCAACCTGTCCAGACTGTCTAAAGACCGAACGTACGAAAGTAAGGCGCAGACCGAGCTGCGGGACCTATTGGTGGTGCTGGTTCCTGTGTGTGGCGGGCGGCCTGTGCGTGCTAGCGCTGTGTGTGTGCTGCCAGGACGCGGAGCATCGCTGCGTGCACTGTAACAAAGTCTTAGGACACAGGACTGTCGTCTAACAGCTATTAGACAGCTGCCCCTCCAGCAGCTCGTAGGTTGCGGTGGCGTGGTTGATTTCTCGGTTGCGCAGGGAACTTACCACACTCTGTTTGGGAAAGCCCAGTCCTTCCATCCTTCTCAGTATCACATCACTCGCCACCTTCTCCGGCGTCTCTCCTCCTCCACCTAAAAACCTGGGCACTGTACTGTCAAACACCGACTGCTCCGAATGGCAGCTCTGCGTCCAGGGATGCGCTGCCACCTCCGCCAGACTGAGTCTATGACTCGGCACCAAAGTCATCATCCCTCTCAGCAACTCCGCTGCTGAGTCCGACACACAGTCCGGGATATCGAACCGTCCTTTCAGTATGAGTTTGTGCAGTTCTGACATTGTCTTCGCCCGGAAAGGCACTGTGCCTGTGAGCATCGCATACAGCAATACTCCCAAACTCCACACATCCACAGGGAAACCCTCATATCCTCTATCCGCTATTATCTCCGGAGCGATGTACGCCGGAGTTCCGCACTGCTCCGCTATCCTTTGTCCCGGAGTGACCATTCTGCTGACTCCAAAGTCGCAGAGCTTCACAGAGGCGTAACTAGCGTCAATCAGGACATTGTCCAGCTTCACATCTCTGTGAATTATGTTCTTATCGTGGCAGGCCTGGAGTCCACTTAGCAGCTGGTTCAGGATTTGAGCTGATTCGGATTCGGTCAGTTTCGAGCGAGTTTTGACGAATTGGAGCAAGTCGCCGCCTCCGGAGTACTCCAGGACCATGTTGAAGTGTCTGGAAGACTCGAAGACTTCGTACAGCCGGGTGACATTCGGGTGGTGGACTCTGCGCATGGTAAATACTTCTTGGAATATCTTCTTGCGGGCTCGCTCGTCCTTCATATAGGCCTTTTCGATGGACTTAATAGCCACATTCAGACCAGTCAAGCGGTGGATTGCCAAACTGACCTTCCCAAAAGCTCCCTTTCCCAGCATCTTCCCATACCGATAGAACTCACTGGAACTTGCTGGCGGCTCCCCTTTAGCCCGATACGACATTCGAATCACTTGAATCAGTCGCTCCTTTTCCTCCTCCTCAGCTTCAGGGTTGAGACTGGGCGGCTTGGGCAGGTCTTTGGAACTGGACAGGTCGGAGAAGCTGGAGGCGCGGGCGTGGAAGCCCCGGCGGACTGTCTTTTCGTCGGAGTTGTTCAGTTGGTCGGAGTCGTGGTCCAGTGAGGAGTTCCGCTTGTGATCTTTTTCAACGGATGCGACTATTTTGTGCTCCTCATTAGCAAGGTGCACCAGCAACTGGGCCAGTGAGCCTTCCCTACCGTGCTGCTCCCCCAGTCTCCTCTCAGTGGCTTGGGTGGAGGGTCTTTGGGTGGCTGCGCCTTTAAGTCCTGGGGGCGGGGGACTATGTGACGTGGCTTTCTTGGTCTTTAGGTCAAGTCTGGACCTGAACTTCGCTTCTTCAACTGCTCGAGGACTGATAATTTCTTCAGGCCTTTTCCGGACAGTCTCTATAAGGCTAACTTTGCGCGGCGAGACCGCAGGACTCGCCTTCAGCGACTGCCGGGTCGAAGGCTTCCTGATCTGAAACGCAAACGCAAAGGACTCCGATGCCGGCGACGTAGGCGACCCACTGCCTTTCAGCGATATCCGCACTGTAGGAGACACTCTACGCTTCTCAGAGTTCATAATTACTCCCTTACAATATGTCAACTCCAGTGCTACTGTCGCCGCAGACTGACTTGTCCATGTCTGCACTGCTACCACTGTTCTGCTGCATGATTCCACCTGCAGGCCAGTTGGCCCTGCTGCCCAATTCCCGGATGTGCAGTTTGAGCGGCTTGAGGTCTCTCAAGAAGGTGAAATCTCTCCTGTTGGCTTTGAACCCGGGGGAGAAGTCTATACTTTGTTACCAGGAAACTGGGGTGGATGTAGCTGCGCAGGTCTGGTGGCTGCTGCAAGTCGTGGGCTGCCAGCAGGCTCTAGTGCTAGACAGCGGCCTACTCACATACCAAGCCAAAGGCGGCATAGTCATCGACCAATTTCCTACTGAGGAAGACCTCGCAGACACTGCAGATGTGGAAATCGATAGAAGCAGGTACAAGACTGATACTGAAGTCAGGGAACTGATCTCTGCAAATGTACGGAACTTCCAAATGTTGGATACGGAAGGGTACTACCTGGGCGCTATCAACTGCCCTGCTAGTCTTTTACTCAGTGATGGAGTGTCGGTGGGGGAGGCAGAGGCTGTGAAGTTGGTGTTGTCGGGGTTGGGAGCGAAGCATGATCCTTTGAATACGACTATTGTGATTGGGAAGTACGCTGCGACGGTGCTGTTGGCGCTGGCTAGCCTGGGCATGCGCAATTTGTGTCTGGGAATAGTGAACCGGGACAAGGATGAGTTCCTGGATATACCAGTATTAGAGCGACGCTCTGCGGAGCCTACAGCTTCATATAGGACCGAATTCTTCTCCTTCCAATCCGGCAACACCGAGTTTTTCGACGCTGTCGACGAAGGCAAGCCCACGGTCCAGACCCGAGACTCCCTAGTCGCCACCAGAGTCAGCAGTCCTCCCAGAGTAGTGAGGCCAAAAGTAGAGGATAGGAGAGAAGCAGAGACCCAACACCAGTGCAGTGCCTGTGAGCTATCCTAAGCAAGATAAGTCTCGTAGATAGCGGCTTTCTATGTAGTCAGAAATACGTAGTAGGAATAATAGTTCTTTACTAGTCATATGGGTTGCCTTTTTAGTATGTGGGTGGCACTAGAATCTGTACCAGAGACTAAGTAGTTTAGGCCAGCAGCTGTATAACGCCGTTGCCGGACTGGCTGTCGTACAGGAACAGGTTGCAAATAGGCTCTCCCTGCCCTGTCACCACCTTTAGCACGTCCTGACTCATCACTCCCGCCATCACTGCACTCACACAGGGCTCATATACAGGTCTGTCCAGCACCTGAAACGGCAGTTTCCCCACCACTTTCCCCACTTCCACATACTCCACACTCCTACGCTCCCTCCCCTTCGTGACATACTCATACCTCCCCAGCCAGACCAAACAAGCAGCCTTCATGCCCATCGACCAAACCACATACAGGCCTTTCCCATACCTTTCACACAGACTTTGCAGGGTGGAAAGAGTCTCTAGGGAGGGATTGCATGCGCATACACAGTCGCTTTGGACTATATCAGTCTCTAAGTCGGTTCCGCGCCTTACCCGGGTGAGTCTGTTCATAGCGGCCACTTCCCGCGCCGCCACTTCGCCTTTCTAGGTACTGGCTACCTCGTGCCCTTCGTCTGCGCTTCGGTAGAGGAACACGGTCCTGACGTCCTCACTTTCCACCCTGCGTTGGTCCAGTAACGTCAATTGACACCCACTCAGCACCAAATCCTTCGCCAAATCCAGCGCCACCTGGTCCATCCCCACCACCAGCACCTCCGCTTTCCCCAGTTTCGCCTGAGTCTCCGCCCCCCAGAGGCGGATTTGCCGGTCATATAGCTCGTTCGCGTGGTCACTTAGCGCCATATATGCTACCTTAGGTCCTAGCTGAGCACTAGCTGCATGGCGTCTTTGGACCCGGATTCCACAGGACACGTGGGACATTTGAACTTGCCGCGGGCGGAGGACTTGGCGAGGGACTCGAGGGCGTGGCGGGAAATGGCGTGGCCGCAGGGAAGCAGCATAGGCGGGTTGTCCGCTCCCGTGACTTCTTTAGTGACAGGACACACAAACAGCGAGTGGAAGCGCAAATCCGGACTGAGTTTCATTTCCACAGGGAACTGTGTCCTCCACAGTCGGTCCTGAAGCAGTGGCGCTGCCTGTAGGAGCTGCGGCATTGCCTGCACTCCCGCTGCTATCACTGTTTCCAACCCCGAGGAGAGTGGCAGACCTATGGAGCGACATGCCTCGGTTGCGATATGTCGAAATAACTGGGATTCGAAATCGGGATGGGCTAAGTCGCGGTAGGGACTTTCGCTGAGGTTGCCAGTGAAGATGAGAGCACCCATTAGACGTTCGATTTCAGGCTTTTCGAGATCTGTGAATGGTTCGAAGTGCTCTTTTGCGTATTTGACGGCTTCACTAGCATTTCTATTCTTCAGTATCCTCACAAACTTGGCCTTATGCAGCATAAAGACCAACCGAACAGGCAAACAGACCTGCGTCTGCCACTGCAGCGCCTGGTCAACATCGCCTGCCTCCAGCTGTCGAATGAAAACCATTGTGGCTTGGTACTGTTCGCGCAGGCTGGGGGAGATTATGCTCAAGTTGCGGACTTGCTGGAAGTCTTCGCAGATTTCCACTGTGCCTTCCAGCACGAATTGCTGGGCCACCATCTTATCCACCAAGTCCCTCCTCAGTCCCTGCGCCTTCTGCGTCCCCAGCAACTCCGGATTCACCGTGAACTTCAGCTCAATGTCCTTATGCAGTCTGGAGATATACGCATACGTCTCTCTATGCTCCGCCAGCACTGCCTTGAGCGGCAATATCCGCTGAGTCTCAGTAAAGAGCTGCAGAACTGATTGGGAGAACTCTTGATCCTGGGTGGGGTTTACACTCAGTTGGTCTGCGGCTTGCAGGAAATCGTCGAGGGTGGAGATTAGTTCGTCGGTGGTTTTGGCGATGTGGGAGCGGCCGATCTTTAGTCGCTTCCTGATCAGGTCTAAGTCGTGCGTCAACTCCATATCTGTCTATTAGGACTTGGGCTCCTTGGAGCTGAGGGCGTCTAGGCAACCCTGCAAGCGGCTCAATCTCGCTACAGCCTAGGATACGAAGAGGGTTTTCAGTATCTCTTTCCAATACACCTGCTTCTGTGATTCCCTATAAAAAGCACATTTGGAGGTTTAATGTGTTGGAAACAACTAAATGGGATTATACTCGTAGACTGACTGTAGCACTGAGGCCGAGCCTCTACTCCCTTTCCCACCTACGTCCCAAAGACCCATTCCCAGTGCTGCCTGCACTATATTCAACTTACCCACAAGTCACTTCATTTTCCCAGCAACCAATGGTGCTTTCGGGACACATACCTTTAGATTCACTCGTCTGCTCCAGCGCGCCATGTTTTGGTGGGAACAGACCTTGGTGACACGTATTGCCGTAGGTTCTGAGCTCAGTGGAAATCTAAGCCCACTACTTCACTGAGCAGACTTGAGAAGCTCTTGCAGGGTTGGCGTCTGTCGAGCAGTGAAACCTCAATAAATCGCCCCTCCACTGGCCTTATTCGCTCGTACATCCAACTCCTCTATCTCTACTAAGTGCATATCTGTCCTGCTAAGCGCGCTCACTAGTTATCTCCTAGGACTACCGTTTCGCCGCGGCGCGGGGCTTCTCTTGGGACTGCGAGAGCGTCTGGGACTCCGTCTATAGCGGGACGAGGAGTTTGACCGCGAGGAACGTCTGCGGGGGGACCGGCTGCGGCGTCTTCTTTCATTGTCGTCATGCACACGGCGCTGGGTAGGACCCAGGTACCGCCCAGGAGTAGGCTCATATGGCCGTCCGCGTCTTGCCTTTTCAATGCGAATAGAACGCCCGCCAAGGTCGCAGGTGGTCATAGTCTTCAACACTTTCTCAGCATCCTCCGCACTCTCGAAGGTCACAAAGCCGAACCCTCTGGAAGTACTGTCAGTGGGGTCTCGGATGATTCGGCAGGCTGACACTTTGCCCTGCGCCCCGAAGAAGTCTTGCAGTTCTTGGTCTGTAGTGCTGTATGAGAGATTGGCAATATACAGATTCGTGCCTGGAGGGCGGTCACCTGCACTTAAGGTACGGTCATGACTATGAGACCTAGACCTTGACATTACTAAGCCACCCTAACCCCACAATCTCCCTCCCCCGCCCTCACCCCAAGCAATTTCCCTCACAAACCCTTGCTAACCCCTGTCTGCCCAAAGACAACCGAGCAAGGAAGTAATACCAAGGTCGACTAGGACTCGCGGGAAGGTAATAATGGCGGCACTGAGGAATGGACTGATGGCCTTAGCGGGAGTGATGGCCTACACCCAAAGAATGCTAAATTCCGCCGAAGATGCTTACGGTAAAAAGGAATTTCCATCAGCTGTTCAGAATTCTGCAGTGTTTGCCGGGAATTCCAATCATCCCCTGGCACAGGAAATTGCTTCGCACTTGGGAATGACCTTGGGGAGGGCGCAGGTGGCGCGATTTGCGGATGGGGAGGTCAGTGTGAAGGTGTTGGACCATGTCAGAGGCAAGGACGTCTACATCATCCAGTCCACTAGTCCCCCAGTCAACGAACACCTAATGGAGCTGCTGATCCTCATCTCCACCATGAAGCGAGCCTCCGCAAAGCGCATTACCGCAGTGATTCCCTACTACGGCTATGGCCGGCAAGACCGCAAAATGAGCAGTAGAGTGCCTATCAGTGCTGCGGATGTGGCTCGCTTGCTGGAAAACATGGGTGTGGACCGGGTGATGGCTTGCGACTTGCACTGTGGGCAGATTCAAGGATTCTTTGGACCTCAAGTCCCAGTGGACAACCTCGAGTGCTCCATTGTCGCCCTCGACTACTTCCTGCAAGAAAAGCTCGTCAACCCCGTAATCGTGTCCCCCGACGCAGGCGGAGTGTACCGCGCCAAGAAGTTCCAAAACTTCATGACGACTTCTACCTCCCAACCGCGTCTCGCCATGATCATCAAGCAAAGAATCGAAGCGGGGAAAATCGAAAGAATGGACGTAGTGGGGAATGTGGAAGGGGCGGATTGCATAATTATTGACGATATTATTGATACGGCTGGGACTTTGTGTACAGCGGCGGAGCAGTTGAAGATACATGGGGCGAGGAGAGTGTATGCGTTTGCGACGCATGGGTTGTTTTCGAAGGATGCACTGAGGAGGATTGAGGTTAGTCCGTTGCATAAGGTGGTTGTCACGAATACGATTCCGCTGCCTGGGGCGGACACGCATACGGCTATTCCGGACTTGGCGCCCAAACGCATTGGAGAGACTACGAAGGTGCACCAGTTGTCAGTGGGTGCACTGATCAGTGAGGCCATGCGGCGCCTGCATACGAAGGAAAGCCTGTCGCAGCTCTTTTACCCCAAAGGGTTCGCTGAGAGCTAACTTAGCTTAGTCTCTCTTTGTAATTTATTCTAACTCTGTCCCTGCCTTGCTCTTCCATTTTCCTGGCTGTGGACAATGAGGAAAGGCTTGCCTAGGAATTGGGAAATCTGCTCTTTGAGACCTGCCACTGCCTCTGATTCCCTTCTTATTACCACTGATAAATCCAAATATACCAAAATGTGATGTATATTGATAGCCTTTAGAGAAAGACTCTGCAGGCTTTTGAGAGGTGCTAATAGGAAAAGCGGAATGTATGCGCAATGTAGACTAACAGTTGTATATTGGGAGTGGGAAAGAGTTGTAATAATCTAAGGACTCTAATAAAGCAGCAATAGACGCAGTCACTGTAATTCCCACAGTAACCTACTTGAACCAGTGTATTTCCAGCCTGTATTTATGCCTGTTTGCCTCTCTACCACTGACGTCACATCAGTCCCTCCGCCATCTTTGTCCCCTCATTTCCACTGCCCTGCCAAGGCCTGTGCCAGCCCTGTATTCCTACTTTCCCTGCTTTGAGCCTAGTTGTTAGAGATTAGTGATGTTGCTGCGTTGGCCTTCCATCAAGCCTGTCGCAAACGCCACCAAGTCCTCCGCCAGGCCGAATCTTGTGGCGATTTCCTCACTAATAGACTTCACGACATCGAGCTCAGAGTCTGCAATGTGCAGGCCTGTATGAACAGTGTGCAAGTCCCGGCCTATGTAGGGCTGAGCGGGGTCCATAGCGTGCACCCACCACTGCTTCATGTAGAGCTTGAAGGCCTCAGGGTTCACTCCTGTCATGTACTTGGACAGTTGCGGGTGCACACTCATCGCCCCATACAGTGCATCAATGAAGCCGCTCACTCCCGATTCCCCTCCAAACCGCTCCAACATAGTAGCCATTATTACCACCATTCCTAGTGGCTTTGAGGCTAAACTATACAGTATAGACTAGTTGCAGTGATATATACTCGTAGTGGAAGATAGTAAGGCTATTAACTGGCTGTAGTGTTAGTGCTTGGACCGGCCTTTGAGTCGAAGGTACTGCAAATACGCCTCATTGCGCTGTCTACTCCCAGTCTGAACGGAGTCCAGCAAGGGAGACCGAGGAGGGACCGGCGCAGGGCGGAAAGGCACAGCGCGGGGCCGGGCATATTGTTTGGGAGAGGTCAGTTTCCACCCTGACACGCCTCTACGTGGGACTTTGGCGGGCTGGATGTGGTGCAGTGCTTGATAGAACCTGCCGGCCTCGATTGTGGCGAAGGAGGAGGATTTCGCAAGTGTTCGGACACTGTTGGTCGCTGTGAGCGGACGTGGCCGCGTATATGTGTGTACCAAGTACTCCGCATATCGCTCTGGAGCAGGGTGCAGGAACTCCTGGGGAACTGCATCCAGTCCAGACGAGGAATCTCCCATCAAAGTGGGATTACTGGGCAAAACAGCCCTCTTTTGCCTTTCAGACAGCAGCGCTTTCCTTTGCGATAGCACTCCCATTTCCCCATTGCACACTCCCACATACTTCACCGAGTAGAAGACCTCGCCCGCTTCTCTGTGCAGTCTGTCTCTTCGGGCCACAGGACTGTAGAGGTGTTCTAGCAGGGGGTAGGGCGCTTCCGAGGCTTCAGGGGACTGGAAAGTCTGCAGAAGACGGAGAGAAGGGGGAGGGAATAGACGTGATTTGGACTGGTTTGAGGGAGTGGACCGTGAAGTTGGGTAGGGTAGCGAAGAGTCCCATATGGCAGTAGAGAACTGACTATCCGCACTAGTGGCAGACTTTTTCATAGCAATGGAGACAGTGACCCTGGGCCATTGGCAAGAGCTGCACCGCGTCCTGCGCTCTGAACACCTCGAGCTGTCCAGCGGTACCCTCCATCCAGCGCAGGCGCAGAAGCAGGTGCGACTCAAGCGACTGGAGGAACTGCATTGGCAGTATTATCGCTGTCAGTTGGGGATGAGACAGGAGAGGGATGCGGTGGGCGCTAGGTAGAGGGCAATGCGGAGAGAGCTGGCTGAGGACCCACATGTGGTGGTGGGAGATGCAGCTGGGTGTGTGGATGCGCTGGTCTTTCGCCTGCGCAACACCCCGAAAGCCTTAAATTTGCTGCTTTCGCACCTATCTGCTACGGCGCCTCACCTTGACCTTTTGCTCGAAACTATCAATCTTTCTTTCTATGAAGACCTTGTCAACCCTGAAACCAGTGAGTTCGACATGCTGCAGGTTCTGCAAGACTATATCCACAGAGAAGTGCAGAGCAGTTCCCTCTGCGAGGAAATGTTCACAGAAGCCGACAGTAGCATCGCAGGCCGCTTGCTCGTCCTATACACGCAGCGCCGCTACCAGCGGAAATTCATAAAGATGATGCTGAAGCAGACCCTAATTCGCATAGTAAACACCGAAGACAGGGTGCTCAGTTTGAACGTAGAGGAGGCAGAGAGAGAAGTCGTGAAGAAGCGGAAAATGTTCTTTTACCACTCTTCCGTTCCCAGTCCTGCCCTCCTTTCCAACCTAGACGAAGAAGTCTACCTCCTGCTCGGCCAAACCATCGACACCCTGCAGCGCTACACTCTACTGTTGCTAGATGCACTCTATGGCAATCTGGAATCCATGCCCTTCGCTATGCGCTGGCTGTGCAGGACTCTCAGCCACTCCATTCTAACGAGACAACAGAGGAATAGTAAGCAGGACAGGAACAGGACACTAGGAGCCTGGGTGCTGAGCAGATGGGTGATTGCGGGCGTGCAGCGGGCCGACCTGAACGGCCTCCTCTGGGACTCCCACATCACTGAAAGCAATGTAGCCAACTTCGGCCTAATTGGCCTGGTCATCCGCCACATCTACTCCGAAACCACCTTCGCAGAAGCCAAACTCGCCCCTCTGAACCTCTTCATTTCCCAAGAAATGTATGTAATTAGCACACAGTCCCCGGATGCGCCGCTTTTTCGACGATTTGGTGGCAGTGAACGACTGCTTGGTGCCGGAGCAGCCCCCCATAGTGCCCAGGCCCAAGGCGGCAGAGGAGGGAGCGGCCGCAGGGTCGATGGCGCAGTACTATCAAAGAAACGTGCTGCAAGAGAAGGTGATCAGTCCGTCCTGGCAGTGGCCGTCTCAGAAAAGGATAAATACGCAGGTGAAGTTCCACACGGTGATGCTGTCCCTGGTGGAGGTCTATTTGATAGTGGAAACGCTGCTTTCTCAGCAGAGCCTATTTCAAATGGCGGGCTTTTCGCCTATTCTGAGACTAGCAACCCAGACCAAGGCCGCCCTGTCCTCCATATGGCCCAGTCTGGCCCTCCCTCTCCCTGCCTGTCTATCCTATATGCTCTTCATTAAGGTGGTGATGCCGCAGGCTATGGAGCACAACTACCTCAAGTGCTCCACTATGCAACAGCCTGTTGACGACTATGTGGTGCCTGGGAAGGTCAAGGATGTCTTGAAGCGAATTTTCTTCTCAATGCACTCCTTAGGAATTCTCAGCAACCTCAATAATTCGGCCTCTTTGCTCGATATTGCTCAGTTTCTTGTCACTTTCCCCTACCTGCACAGCCACGAAACCGACAAAAAGGGCGTTCAATTGACCTTACTTATCCAATACCTCCACTCCCTCATTCCCCAACTCCCCCCCGAGTACCTGCACGGCAACAGCGTCAAGCTGTACACCGAGCTAATGCTGGAATACCACTCCAAGTACCAGCTAAAGGGGCTGCAAGCTGAGCGCAATTTGGAGCTGTTGCTAGTGGCGGAGCATGTGATGGAGAAGCACTTGGCGGACATTGGGTCTGAGGAGAAAACTCTGAAGGCGTTCAAGCGGTCTAGCAACTTCTTCGCCTTCATATTGAGGGCTAGGATTCCGGTGAGAGTGAGGAAGGTCAGAGAGAGTGAGGGAGCGACACGTCTGACAGTGGAGAAGTGCACTTCACCTAACTGCCCCTCCACAGTCCTTGCCTTCCTGCAGGAGTTTTGTGCTTTAGCGGAAGTGCAGCGCTGCACAGAATGCGAAGCGGACGAAGGCGGAGTGAGGGCAGCCTTTGCCCAGTACTTGGAACTGATGCGGGCGAAGCTGATGGAACACCCGCAGTATGTGCATAGGACGCCGAGTGAAGTAGACGAAGTATTCGACGACTTGGTCAGATACATAACTCGAAAGCTGTTCAAGGAAGTGTTTCCACCCTGGGAGTCGAAAGCAGACAAAGCGTTCCTCACACTATGCGAGGACCTCGACTGGGTTCGCCCACAGCACCTCTCCTTAGACCTGTCCCTCCCCAACCACATGTTCAGCGAAGCAGTCCGGTTGCTCCGCAGTGTGGACGACTTCCTCTCCCCCCACTCCAAAGTCCTCAAAATGGTGGAAGCGGTCACCTTGGTGCTGAGTGAGGCGGACTTCTGGGGAGAAGGCGAGACTATGGAGAACCCTGACTGTGCACTGCCTTATGTAGTGCTGCTTGTTGTGCTCACACAGGCCACAAGGTTTTGGTCCAATGTCAACTACATTGCCAAGTTCTGGCACCCAGTGCAGACTGAAAAGCAGCCCTGGCTTTGCTACTGTCTTCTCAAGAGCGCGGCTCACTTCCTGGAGACTGCGGATGCGTCTACCTTCCACCTCTGTCTGTCTTCCTACCAGCAGTTCCTTTCCGACAGTCGCCAGCGACACGGCCGCACCTAGTCTCGGCCTAGCTTAGCTCTGGATTTGTGGCAGGCACGATGTAAAAATATGGGCAACAAGGCTCCGACACTGGACGAGCAGATGCGCGAGCAGAAGCGGATTCTCAACAGAGCCATTCGCGAGGTAGACCGGGAGAGGATGCAACTGCAGAACTCGGAAAAGAAGCTCATTGCTGAAATCAAGACGCTCGCCAAGAAGGGGGAAATGAACTCAGTGAAAATACTCGCGAAGGACTTAGTCAGAGGTCGAAACCAAGTCACCAAATTCTACGAAATCCGGTCTCAGCTGCAAGCCATCGAAATGCGACTTCAAACTGTCAAATCACTCAACTCCATGGGCGACGCAATAAAGAATGTCACCAAATCGATGGCCAAAATGAACAAATTGATGAACTTGCCCAAACTTAACGAAATCATGCGCGAGTTCACTCGGCAGAACGAGCAAATGGGCCTGACGGAAGAAATGATGGGAGATGCAGTGGATATGGCTCTAGACGGAGGGGAAACCGAGGAGGAAACTGACCAGGTGGTAGCGCAGGTCCTGGGCGAAATCGGAGTGGAGTACGGAGACCAACTGGAAAGCGGGCATATGGCAGCAGTGGGAAGAAAGGAGGAAAGCAAGCAAGGAGTCAGCGACCTGGAAGCACGCTTCAATAACCTCAAATAGTGCTCTCCCTCATGCTATTGCTATGGTTAGAACTTGAAGTTCTGCCCTGCGAGGAGGTTCAGAAGACCGTCTTGCGTTTCCTCGGACTCGAAATAGGTGGAAATCAGCTTCTCGACCTTCTCATACACGCCGGAATTGGGGTGACTCTGCAGTTCTTCCAGTTTGTCCAGTCCTCCACATTCCTCTACCTTGAGTGCAGCTGGGTTGGATCCGTCTGGAGCTGTATGGTGGACTTGGCACTGCTTCAGGATCGACGCAAGTCCGTCCAAGGCCACGGAAATCATGCGAGTGTCCTTCTGACTCATCAGTCCGCACAGGCCTTGGATAGCTCCGATGGACATGAAGTAGGCGGCTACAGCCGGGTTGCCGCCCGAGACAGCGTTGCTGATGGCCCACACGCCCTCTTTCTTGATCTCATAGTCCTCCGTTTCCAGCATTTTGATGATAGTGGGGTACACAGAGGCGGACAGCAGGGCTGCCACCTGGTCCTGCGTGCCTGCCGCAATGTTGGAAATCGTCCACACAGCTTCCTTCCGGACTGTCTTTTTGGGGGAGGAGAGGCAGGTCGTGATGTTGTTCAGAGCTCCGATCTGAATCAAATACTGCGTTTGAGAGTCGCTGCCTGTGGCGAAGTTCCCGAGAGTGCGCATTGCGGGTAGCTGCACGTTGTGCAGGTGGTGGAGCAGGAGTTCGTTTAGACGCAGACCCACGCCTGTATCGATCACTGCTTGAATGCGGTCGCTGCCGCCGTCTGAGAGGTGGGACAGCGCCCAGCAACAGTCTGCAAGAAGTTCAGGCTCGGATTGATTCTTGACGAGTTCAGCCAGGGTGGCTACAGCGCAGGAGACGAAGGCGTACTGCGGATTGGGCTTGCCCCTGCACAAGTTGCTGATGGCCCAACTGCCGTTCTTAATCATGGTCTGTCGGGTGGTTTGTCTCACGCACTCGATCAGCATAGGCAGCGCCCCGCTTTGCAGGATCAAGTCTCTGCAGTGGGCTGAGTCTCCGCCGATGTTTCCCAGGGCCCAGACGGCCTGCTCGCGAACGTCTTCATTCTGAGACTGCAGCAGGGCAATAAGGTGAGAGGCGCAGCCCTTTTCCAATATCGAGTGGCAGTGCTGATGAGTACCGGAAGCGATATTGGTGAGTGTCCACGCCGCCTCAAACTGCAACTGCGAGAAGTCCGTCCTTTGCAGCCACGCAATCAAGTGCGCCACCACACCCGCATCAATGATCTGCTGTATGGGCGGGTCCACCTCCACACTCAGCATCTTCCTTAGTGCCTGTGCCGCGAACAGACAGTGCTCGTCCCCGCCCTTGCTAATGCTCCCCAGGATTTCCGGCAAGTCGCTGAGCAGGTAGAACTGCTTCCAGTGGTCGTTCACCTTGATCCAGGTCTTTTCGGTAGGCTGCATGTTGCGTCTCTTCGTGAACTTGTCCTCTCGATCCCGCTTGCGCAGTTCCACGTTGTGTTCATCCTTTTCTCTGCGGATTTTCTCCTCGTCCACTGGCTGCATATACGCCTTCCCTCGCTCTTCCATCAGCGTTTCGATTTTGGAGGCGGGCTGGCCTGCGAAGGAAAAGAGACCTGGTGGGTTGCCAGCCATACTTAATAGTGCGGGAAGGCTAATCTAGAGACATACACAGGCCAGGACAAGGCAGAGTGGAGACAAGTACGAGGGACTAAGGAGGAGGGATTTAGGGCTGGAAACACGACTTAGCTTCAGCTTTTTTACTGCTGATTTGGGGATTGTCACAAAAGATGAGGTGAATTTGGGTAATTGTCCCGAATTTCAAGCTATTTCCCTAGCACTAGCCTGCGCTTCTGAGTTTTCCTACGTTGTCTACATATATTAATCTGCTTTTTGTGCTACAGGTATTTCGGGCTTTGGACTACCCAAGATGAGACTGACTCCACGTCTTCCTCTGAGGACTCTCGAGACCTGGGTGGCGGCCTGATAATAGCAGGTCTGGACAGTGGAAGCCGGGGCGGAAGGTGCGGCTTGCTGAGAGGCAGTGCGACCTTGCAAGGACTGCAGTAAGGGGAAAGAACAGGCGTTTGGCAGCCGAGCGTGATAGTAGCGACCTGGGCGTTAGACAGCTGAGAGCGCCGGGGACTGATCCACTCCCAGTCGTAGGGTCTGCATTGTTTGCGTCTCAGTTTCTTTTGCAAGGGGAAACTGCTCAGAGGGGAGTAGCGCTTTTCAGGCCTGGTGTCTTGCTGGATGACCACTGCTCCGAGGCGACGTCGGAGTTGGCTGCGGGTGATACCGTCGTGATTGAGTTGGTTGTGACTGGAAACGTGGGAGGGGGATAGGGACTTGGGCTTCGGTACGAAGTGGCCAGTGCGTAGAGGGCTCTGATACATCCTTTTCCTTTTCGGCGAAGCCAGCAAATCACACTGAAAAGTGACCGACTGCAAAGGAGTCAAGCAGACCGGAACCAGGAAGCTCGCATGGTCTTCAGGAGTCAAAGGCGACAGGAACTGCTTGGTAGATTGAGGCTGCAGCTTGGGAAAACGCAGCGGTGACCCTAACATACTATAGTTCCTATGACTGCCCAGACAGTGGCTGTAGCAAGGATTAGACCATAGACTAGCGCCTTTCGATATTGCTTATCCTAAATTCAGTACATTCTCCCACTAGCAACTTGCCCAGCGTCAATACGTCTCCTGCGAACACTCTCAGAGCACTGGCAAATAGGAGTAAAGCGGATGTATTGACCCACATCCGCACCCACAGGCCTCCATAGCCCCGCAATCGCTCCAAAAAGCCGGGCAAACGGTGAATTACGGCTTTGCGCTGGTGCGCGTCTTGCAGTATTTCTAGCAGTATGGTGGCTATTCGGTAGAAGAGGTATGTCAGAATCACTCCGTTTATAGCCAATCGCACACTAGTCCCAGACGTGAAAACCACTCTCAAAGCCCTTCTCCAGCCTATTCCCAGCCTTTGCCCCGCATATTCAGTCCTACACAGCTCACATATCAGCCCTGTCGCCCGCATTACCTCTGTACTGGACAGCAACAGTCGATATTGCCTGCGGAAGCGCTGCTTTAGCCAAGTGTGCAGACAAGCGGAGTGCACGTACTGGATAGACCCGCTGCACTGGCAGGGCTGGATAAGGAGCTGGACGTCTTCCTGCTGCAGACATATTCGACAGAGTTGGGTCATTATCTCTACCCTACCTCCTATCCCACAGTCAGCCCTATCCAGGCCTACAATAAACCAATGGACTCGGACTTCCCCTCCTTCCAAACCTCCTCCTCAGACGATCTATCCACTTTACGCTACCAGCTGCAGGCAATTTGCTCCGCTATCCGGCCCTACCAGGTGGACGGCCAGACCCAGTACACCACTCTGCCCATGGCCCTAATGATGGAAGTGGCGGAAGTGTACGAAAGGTATGGGAACTGCGAAATGCTGTCGAGAGTGATTCACATCCCTGTGGAGATCATCCAGGCCTGGCACGCGGAATATAGGAACAGGGAAAGCGCGGGGTTCAGTGAGGAAAGTCCCATCATTGCGCAGAACTTTGTGGTGAAGCGGGAAAGGGAGGAAGCGCTGACTCGCGAAATTAACATCCACAAGGCGAAAACGCCCAAAGACATCCGCAAGCTGATGCCCAGTTATGTATATCGCCGGCTACTTGCACTCAAAGCCAAGGTCTACAACCAAATCATCACTCGCAAAAAGCAGCACCAGCGGGCGCTACTGACCCCCCAACTGACCCAGGAAGCCATACAGATCATTAGGGCCGTGGGCAGTGTGAAGATAGTCGCGCAAATGCTGGGTGTCGATGAGGGCATGCTGAATGTGTGGAAAGAAGCGACTGAGACTTCGCATGTAGCGGGCAGGTATAAGCTCAATTAGATAAAATGCATTTCTCTCCCAAAGGATTGTTGAAGGTGGATATTGCTTTGCTGCCTTCGGACTTTTTGGAGGGGTCGCAGAGTCCGATTCAGCTGTTGCGATGTATGCACTCGCCTAGTCCGGTGCCCAGTCGACTGACACCTGTGCCTGGGAAGGAGAAGCTGGAGACAGGCAGGACTACACCACAGGGAAAACTCTCCTATAGACGTGTGTACGTGAGGACTTACAGGTACCGAGAAGAGGAAAAGCCCAGCACTCCCATCCCTCAGTCCCGCCCCTCTCCCCGACTTTTCAAATGCTATTGGTCCAAACTGCCCTACAACGAAGGCCGTCCGGAAGTGCGCGAAGGCTCCAGTATGAGCGAGTGCTGTGGCAGTCTGTACCTCTACGGAGGCCTCAGCAAGATGGTTTTCAGTGACTTGTACGTCCTGCACTCAGAGAGCCAGCACTGGGAGCCAGTGGAGTGCGAAGGGCTGGAGCCGGATATTCGCTACGGCCATTCCTTGGTGGAGCGAGGTCCGAATATAGTTCTTTTTGGAGGAGCACTGAATGCGAACCCTAAGCGACAACTGCGAGAATGTTACAATAGTGTACGAATATTGGAGCCTTTAGGCCCTGCCAAAGCCCTGTGGAAGCAACTCGCTACAACTGGTCTTGTAGTGGAAATGCGACGCTACCACGCAGCCGCAATCGTAGGCCGACACATGCTAGTGACCGGGGGACTGAACCAGAAGAACAAGGTACTGGAGGACTGCGCAGTGCTGGACCTGGAAGCAGGCCGCTGGGAGCTGAGATCCCTGCAGACTGGGCCGCTGGCTATATGTTGTCATACTGCGGCGACTGTGGTGGAGGCGTGTGTGAAGGTAGCAGGGGTGGATGACCCTATGCTGTGTAAACACTCCCTTGAGCTGAAACAGCGAGGAATTTACCTATTTGGTGGAATGGATAGTCAAGGAGTCTGTTGCAATACGCTTCGCTGCATCCGCCCCGGTCCCACTGGGCTGGAAAGCAGAAATATCGAAACCTCTGGCAAACCTCCTGCTGCAAGATGCCAACACTCCATGGTTTTCAGCCAATTTGCGAATGTACTTGTGCTGTTCGGTGGGAAAATGCCGGAAAGCAAGTTAGGCACAGCTGCAGTGTTCAAGGACTTGCATGTGTTGGACCTCACCAACCTGCACTGGTCCCAGGCCATAGTGGGAGGACACTTGCCCAGGGCTCGCTGGGCGCATAGCTGCGGCACTCTCCAGGACAAAATTGTCCTGTTTGGAGGTATCGAACTGAGCCAATTCAGCAGCAATGAAACCTTCATTTTGACCCTCAATGCCTCTACTGAGGCACCTATTCACATGCGCATTCTTCCCACTTTGCCCACCACTCGGACCAAATCCGCTGACCGAGTCAAGGTGAAGCACCGCACCTACCTCTTGTAACCTCATACATTTCTACTAAAACTGCATACACTTAGTTAGTGTCCTTGACTGGGAAAGACCCAAAGCGCTCCATTCGAGTCCGCAGTGCAGTAGCGAGAACTGTGACTCGAAGCCCCGCAGATGAAGCAGTGGTCTTGACTCAGGTCGATGTAGTGCACTTCGCCTGTGTCCAAGTCTTTCACAGGGAGTTGCTCGGATAAGTCTAGGGCAGGCACTTGGAGCTCGTCGAGACAGATTGTGCTGTCGAGCTCAGCGGCCTTGCCCTTCTTTTCCTCCTCGCCTTTGAATAAGTCCAGGACCTTGCCCAGCAGGCGCGAGGCAATACTGTCTTCGCTGTGGTCTGTGGACGGCGACAGGAGGAGGGGAGAGGGGAAGGGAGTTACAATCCACTCCCATTTCCGAGTTTTCCCCGGAATTAGCTGAAATCGACCTTTCGCTTTGCGGGCTTTGAGCTGCTTTAAGTCCTCCAAGAGACGTCGAGTGACCTTAAAGGTAAATGCGAATTTAAGCAGACTTTCATCATTTTTGACCCCAGCAGCCAGGGAATTGAGCAGCCCAGTGACCGTTCCACTGTCTGCTCTCGTTAGTTCCCGCTTAGACACACTCAGCAGCGCTAAAATGACACGGAAAATTACCTTCCAGTCGCTTTGGAAGAACAAGTCCCAGACTCTGAGGAGAAGTGGTAGGGGCAATTCGTAGCTTAGCAGTGTGACGAACCACTTCGCCGCATACACCTCCGTGGATATCCCCAAGTCCTTCATCCTGCCAGCCACTTCCGGCAAGTAACTCTGCATGTAGCAATTCAACTGAAAACACCTCAACTTGAGCTCCCTCAGTCCCACTTGCAGCAAAGTCTTCAACTTATACCGTATCAGAAGCGTGTTAATCAGCCAAAATATGTCCTCCTCGTTATCCAGCAAGTGCACCAACAGACCCGCAATGTAGTTCATGCCCTGGCAGTACCCCACGTCCCTGTCAAACAGGGCTACAGCGCTTAGTATCCGCATCATCGCTTCTTGGTGTGCTTTCCCTAGTAGTTGCCCGGATATAACCGAAGGAGTCCGGAATATGTCGTTTTGGATGTCTTGGGGACAGGTTTTGGCTGCGGAGAAGTAGCGGTGGGCGCTGGTTTTGCACCTGACAGGGGCAGTTACATATTTCCAGTACTTGATTCGAGTGCTGGTGAGCAGGCCGGATATCAGCAGGTCGCGCATTCGACGTTTTAGTTCGCGGGAGTGCTTGAGCTTCTGACTGACTCGGAATAGGGTAAGCACGGATTCAAACGAACAGAAAGGCAGCACCAGTCTCAGCGGCCCAATCGACAGGTTCTGGTCCCAGTGCAAGGCCACACACACCGTCGACCTGGCAGTGCGGCGCACCACAGGC
>Ga0247837_1000193_pt1 | contig 121842 bp, 120 predicted proteins | sample LaCtaG_2_FD_187115 | JGI IMG/M metagenome (GOLD analysis project Ga0247837, IMG submission 187115) | Freshwater microbial communities from meromictic Lake La Cruz, Castile-La Mancha, Spain - LaCruzMarch2015_14.5m | ecosystem: Environmental > Aquatic > Freshwater > Lake | place: Spain... | reverse complement strand
CCTGTACGCGTTTCATTCTGAGCGAGGAGTACGGCACCCGTCTGGAGAGCGCCAAGGGCAACCCCGGCTTCAATGTCCGGGCCTCGCTGATCGCGGACCCCGGCGCCATCACCGGCGACCTGCGCGGCGCGCGTTTTACACTGGACGGCGAGGGGATCGGCTTCCAATCGGTCCAGCCCCAACCGCGTGATGACTGGTCGCAGAGCAAACAGCGGTCGCTGGAATCATTGGTGCGCCGCGGCGGTGTCGGCGGCGAGCATGAGCTTTGTGTGATGCTTGGCCCCTATGCGGATGGGGACCCGCTCAAACCGCCGACGGTCAAGCTGCGGTTCATCCTTGATCATGCGCCCTATGATCATTTCGACGTGATCGATGAATTCCAAACCACGGTGCTGGTCGCGCGGGCGCCGGATCTGCGCTGGTCATCGGTGCTGCCGTTCCTATTATTGGCGCTGGGTCTGCTGCTGGCGCGCTTGCTGCTGCGCCCGCGGGTGGCCTTGCCGGAGGATTTGGGCTACGCGGTTGCCGGCGTGGCCAATCCGCAGCGTTTCGTGGCGCACCGCCTGCCGCGTGCGCACCCGTTGCGGCTGTTGTTCGCGCGCAAGGCGGAGCGCCAGGTGACGGACGGCCAGGGCGCTTTGCTGGGCTGGGTCCGACCCGAGGCGAATGCGCTCTATGGGCTGCGGCCGGTGCGCGGGGTCAAGGTCAGCAGCAGCGACGGTGTGCTGCTGGCACCCAACCGGGCCGGCGTCTATCTGCTGCAGGTCCACCAGGCGTACCAATTGACGACGAGCGAGGACAGTCTGTGGTTCCGGATGCAATTTATATGATCCCGCGGCTGTTGCTCATGCTGTTCACGCTGACCTTGCTGCCGGCCGCGGCGTTCGGGCAGGCCGACACGGGGGTCAAGCCCAAGCCGCAGCGGCATCTGGCGGTCGTCCTGGACACCTCGACCTCGATGCGCGAGGCCCGCAACGACCGGCCGCGGCTGGCCATCCAGGCGATCAAGATCCTGACTGACATGCTGGGCCCGGATGACGATCTGACCCTGGCCTGGATGCCCGACAGCCCCGAGTGCGTGATGCAGACGGACCCGGGTCGGCGTCTCGACTTGCAGGCGGGTGACTTCACCGGTTTCAAGCAGGCGCTGGATGCGCGGGCGACCTATGGCGGACCGACCAACTTCATCGTGCCGCTGCTGAGCGCCAAACAGGCGCTCGAACAGTCGCGCGCGCCGGAGCGGCTGCTCATCGTCATCGCCGACGCCGGCCGCGATTCCTGCCGTGCGGAGAGTAATCAGGTCCTGCAAGATCTGCGGGCGGCCGGTGTGCATACCGCATTCGTCGGTCTCGGTATCGGCGGCAAGCTGCCGCATAGTGAGTACGACATCCCTACGACGGCGCAGACCCCGACCGAACTGCTCGCCGCCATCGGTCTCATCTACCAGCGCTTCCTGGGCGCCAAGGCTCCGGATTCGGGCGAACTCGCTCCCGGCGCGACGACTATTGCCGCCAAGGTGGCGCCTTTCGTGCGCGAGGCCTTCCTGCTGGTCGCGGCGCAGGGACCCGTGGGCGACATCAGTCCCGATGCCGGGAACCCGTCGGCCGCGGCGGTCGAACTCGGGTACCGGTCGGGCGAGACCCGCGGTCGCGATGAACTGATCCGCGGCTATCGTATCGTGCGGCTGGTGCGGCCGGACGCGGGTGTCTGGCGCTTCACGGTGACCGGGTTGAGCAGCGCGGCCGGCTGGTACCTGATCCAGGACTTCTCGGTCAGTCTGCGGGTCAACACCCCGCCCACGACAGCCCAGGGCGAGCCGGTGCCGCTGACGCTCGAACTGATCGACGACAGCACCGGCCAACGCATCCCACGGCCGGGTGAGATCCCCGGACTCGTCGTGGAGGCACTGATCGACGGTACCCGCTATGTCTTCCGCGACGATGGTCAGGACGGCGACGCGAGCGCCGACGACGGATTGATGACCGCCCGGGTCCAGTTCATGAAGGCGGGTGCCTCGACCTTCTCGGTGCGGCTCGCCAGCCAGTATCTCGAAGCCGAGCAACAGCAGCGCACCCAGGTCGCCTCGGCCGCCTGGAAGCTGGCGGTGCTGACACCGCCGCAGACCTTCATCGGTGGGACCATCCAGGTGGCGGTCCAGGCCCAGCCGGCCGGGGTGGCGACAGCGCTGGTACCGCCTGATCTGGTGCAGGCGCGCGTGGGTGACAGTCAACTCCACCTCGGTGATGACGGCCGCGACGGGGATCACGCGGCCGGTGACGGGATCTACGCCCGTCACTGGACCCCCGACCAGGTCGCCGCACTGGATGTTACCTACACCCCGGTGGGCGGCAGCGAGTCGGCAGCGGTTGAGGCTCGGCTGGACGTCAAGGGGACCATCCGCTTCGGTCCGCCCGGCGCGCTGGACCTGGGGCGGCTCACCAGCCGGTCGGTCGGTCAGGCGACACTCGATCTGCGCTTCGTCGAAGTCCGCGGCCAATTTGATCTGAAAGTCTCCAGCGACTATGCGCGCGGCCGTTCGGTGCTGGAAGTCGACCTTGGCCAGGGTTTCACTGAGCTTACAGCCCGCGGTCGCGAGCTGCGCATCCAAGAAGGCGGCAACCAGCGCTATCCGCTACGGCTGCGGGTCAACCACTGTCCGGAAGGCGTCACGGCGGGAGCCGAACCCACCGGGCACGTGGTGCTGGAGACGACGGATCATCTGGGCCAGCCGTTGCGCGCCGCGATCCCGCTCCATGTCGAGATCATCAAGGACGCTTGGCTGCACTGCTGGTGGCCGGTCATCGCCGCCATCCTGTTGGGGCTGCTGGCCGTGTTCATCCTCTACGGTATCCTCAGCCCCGCGCGTTTCCCGCGCAACCTGGCCGTGATTCTGTCGCCGGAGGCCGACATGGACGAGGGCTACCCATTCAACATCCGCTCCCAGAAAGGCGCCCGCAGCGGCTTCTACCGCGATGCGCGGATGCACATCACCAGCGACTTCCAATTACGCCGCTCGGCGAACGGCGGCTTGGCCCGACTGCGCGCCGATCGGCTCGGCGTCTTCATCCAGCCGCTCCCCGGCAACAGCGTTTTGCATCTCGACGAAGACAACCGGTGGGAGCCGCTGAGCACAGAGCAGGAGACGCGGGTGCGCTTTTCGACGCTTTATAAGAGTCCGTCGGAGACCTTGTTCTTCGAGTTTCGTAATCTCTAACGACATCAATAAGTCCCGATGATTAACCCGACGGTAGGTTCGGTTTTCATGGGCATCGGCTGGGCCTCGGTTTAGGTTCTTACGACGAAGAATAGGGGTAAATGGTCGGAAAATTCGCTCGCTATCCGGTCGTTGCGTAGCAAGCTGTGACCTCCGCACTCGCTGATAATACAGACGTCGTTTTCCCGATATTCATCAAGTAGGTCGGGGCGGAAAAGTACTTGATCGAACGTATTCCAGAAATAAGCTCTGATACCGTTTGGATAGTAGCGGACCGGCGACCGTGCAGATCGCGCGGCGGCCTGGTTTATGACCAAGGCCCAGCAGCACCCCGCTGTGGCTTCCAACCGCGCGCGTCTTGCCGCGCCCCTTGTCTTCGAGTTCCTCGGCGAGGTTGACCATATCCGCCTTGCCGAAGCGCTACTGTCGCATAACAGCACAACGAGCGACCGACGGCCGCCGGCCCGACCGAATTCCCAGCCGCGGCGGCCCCGCCAGGGCCGCCCTCCCTGGCGGCGCAGACCCCTGTCCGATCAGGCGGCGTTACGCGCCACGGACGCGCGCTTGCTCATCGTCGCGGCGCGCATCATGACCAGCACGAACAGGCTGGCAACCAAGCCGATGCCGGCGACCCACAGGCTCGCCATCGCGGGATTGGTTTGCGCATCGGCGATGTGGAAGGTGTCGCCCACCAGCGCCAGCGCCGGATTCGCCGTGGGAACTGCGATCACGTAGGCGCAGAAGGCCAGGAACAGTCCGAAAATCAGCAGCTTGAAGTCCATGTGCAGGGCGGCCAGCACGGTGCCGAACGCCAGCAAATAGATCAGCACCGCGGTGTACTGCTGCGCACTCATCAGCGCGCGGATGCCATGGGTGTTCAAGACATAGAGCAGTGCGATCAAAGCCCCCCAATGCACCGCCTGCTTGATCACGTACCAGAGCCTGGAGTTGCCGGAGAGGTAGGCTTGACTCCAGCCGGAGACCAGCGATACGACCGCGACAATCGGGATAAAGATCTCCCAGTAGCGGAAGGCGCCTTCCATCTTCGATTCGCTCAGCCAAAACAGCAGCACGGCAGCGGCAAACAACGCCAGTAGCGGGAGGGCCGCCAGGACAAAGGGCATTGAATGATCGGACCTGCGCCGCGCGCTGGCCTGCGTGGGGGTTTTCTCGGGGACTAGGGTTTCGGACACGAGGGTTTCTCCAAATCGACCTGTGGTGGGTAAAGACCGACGGTCGGATCAGCCAGGGCACAGGACGACCAAGGCTCGGAATCGCACCATCAGCGGGCACGCGACCGTCGGGGCAGCTGATTTTATCTATATAACGCTTTGTTCATAAAGCAATTCTCTGGTAGTAGGCGTGCCGGAGAGGCACCACGGCAGGCCGCTGGTGAGCAGGGGAGCACCGCCGCGACGTCAAGTATAGAGACCCGACGTGCGAACGATCAGACTCATTACAACGAGAAGGGTTTCAGCAGTCCGTGCGGCCTCAGGCACGCGTAGAGCGCTTGCGTTCATTTGCGGACCGCCCCCTCTCCTCTTCATACTGGCGGGTATGCCGCCCGACTGGAGCCCGCCATGACCGATCCCACGTTCGACATCCCGTTCAAGAGCCCGACGATCCCGGCCGCGCTGACCGCGGACACGCGGATCAAGTTTCGCTGTTACCCCGGGATTTCCTGCTTCAACGCCTGCTGCAAGCAGGCGGACGTGACCTTGGCCCCCTACGACATTTTGCGCCTGAAGCGGCGGCTGGGGCTCACGTCCACCGAGTTTCTGCGCGACTACTCGGTCCCCTTCCAGATGGACGGGGACGGGCTCCCCGGGGTCAAGCTCAAGACACAGGATAACGGCACTTGTTTACAACTCGATGGGGATGCGGGCTGCGGGGTTTACACCGACCGCCCGACGGTGTGCCGTTACTATCCGGTGGCGCTGCTGGCGCTGCGTGAGAAGGGCTCGGCGCAGTCCGAGGAGCGCTACTCGCTGGTCAAGGAGGACCATTGCCAGGGGCACGCCGAGGATCGGGACCTCAGCATCGGCGACTACCGGACTGAGCAGGGTTGCGCCGAGTACGATGATCGCAACCGTGAGTGGTACCAACTGCTGCTCAAGAAGAAGTCCGCCGGACCCACGGTGGGCAAGCCGCCGCAGACCAGCCTCCAGCTCTTTTTCATGGCCTCTTACGACGTCGACAACTTCCGCAAGTTCGTCCTGTCCGCGGGCTTCCGCCGCACCTATGTGTTGCCCGACGCCTTCTACGCCGCGATCGAGCAGGACGACGAGGCCCTGCTCGCGTTCGGTTTCCGCTTGCTGCGTCAGGTGCTGTTCGGCGAACGCACGCTGGAAGAGGTCGCCAACGCCTGGGAGCAACGGGTGGAGCAGCGCCGGGACGTCTGGGATGCGCGCAAGCAGGCGGAGATCGAGCGGCGGCTGGCGGACGAGGACAAGAAATATGCCGGTGACGGGTGTGAGACGCGATGCGGCGACAACTGACCGGAGCGACGGCATGAGCGATGCCATGAGCGATGCCATGAGCGACACACCCGACCTCGACCGCCTGCTCACCCAACGGTTGGCGGCGACCGCCGCCCTGCTGGAGCGGGTGCGGGCGGACGCGCCGCTGCTTGCCGCCACGGTGAACGCGGCCGCCAGGACGGCGCGGGCCATCCAGGCGGGCGGCACGATTTTCATCTGCGGCAATGGCGGCAGCGCGGGCGAGGCGACGCACCTCAGCGGCGAGTTGATCGGCCCCTTCCTGAACAAGACCCGGCGGCCACTGCCGGCCATCGCCCTGGGCTTCGACACCAGTGCGACCAGCGCGGTGGCCAACGACTTCTCCTTTGCCGAGGTGTTCGCCCGCCAACTCGCCGCGCTGGCCCGGCCCGGCGACGTGCTTTGGGCGCTCAGTACCAGCGGGCGTTCGCCCAACATCCTGCGCGTCCTGGAGACGGCCGCGGAATGCGGTTGTCTGCGCGTCCTGATCACCGGTGAGCGCGGTCGTGACCTGTCCGGGATCGCGGATATCGTCCTGGCTGTTCCCTCCGGCGAGACGCCGCGCATCCAGGAGGTCCATCTGATGCTCGGGCACTTTCTGTGCGAAGCGGTGGAGGCCCTGGCCAGTTGAGGTCCGCCACTTGGGGCCGACGAACGTGATATAGCCATCGGACGTGATCATCGGACGTAGGGGCGGGTTTCAAACCCGCCCCTACACCAAGGCTCTGTCCGGATATCAGGTACGAAGGCTTTAACCGGACGTAGGGGCGGGTTTGAAACCCGCCCCTACACCAAACCGCTGTCTGGATGTCTGGTGCGCAGGCGCTATCAGGGATTCAGTAAAAGTGTGCTCCCACAAGGGGGCAAGAAATCCCGAAAATCGTCCCTATTCATTTGGTTCCGTCCGCCGATTCCAGGATCACCAGCGACCATCGCCCCATGACTTCCGATCGCAAAGACCTCGACAGCACCGGTGAAGTGAATGACTTCCTCCAGCAAGTGGCCGCCTCTCCGCGAGTGGGGCCGACGGGTGGTCGCGGGCGCCTGATCTTTGCCATGGACGCCACCGCGAGCCGGGAACCCACCTGGGACCAGGCGGCGCGCATCCAATCGGCCATGTTCGCCGACACCCGCGCGCTGGGCGGACTCGAGGTCCAGCTCTGTTTCTATCGGGGCTTCCAGGAGTTCGAGTCATCCGACTGGATCGGGGAAGCGGATCAGCTCCTGCGGCGCATGAATCGGGTGTTTTGTGCAGCCGGGTTGACCCAGATCGGGCGGGTCCTGGAGCACGCGATTGCGCAGGCCGGGCGCGGGCGGGTGAATGCACTGGTCTTCGTGGGCGACTGTATGGAGGAGGACCGGGAGCGGCTGGCGGATCTGGCCGGACGGCTCGGGTTGCTGCATGTGCCGGCGTTTGTGTTCCAAGAGGGCCGGGACCCCACGGCGGAGCCCAGCTTCCGGGAGATCGCGCGGCTGAGCGGCGGTGCCTGGTGCCCGTTCGACGCCAACAGCCCCGGGTTGTTGCGCGATCTGCTGGGGGCGGTCGCCGTCTACGCGGCGGGCGGCCATAAGGCGCTCGCGCGCTATGGCCAGGCGCGCGGCGGGGCGGTACTGGCGCTGACCCATCAGGTCAGCGGCCGGGGCAAGGGGGGCTGAGGGCGTGATTCTGCGCGTTCTGATCGTTGCGCTGCTGTTGCTGGGCATCGTCTGGTTCCTGCACTGGTTCCGCAGCACTCCGCCGGCGCGCGTCGCCTGGGTCCTGCGCAAAGTCGGGCTCTGGACCCTGATCGGAGTTCTGGTGTTGGCGGTGCTCACCGGGCGGTTGAACCCGATCTTCGCCGCGTTGGCCGCCCTGGTTCCGACCACGATGCGGCTCCTGCATCTGGTGCAGATGCTGCCGGCCCTGCAGCGCTTGTTACGTGCGCTGGGTGTGGGGTTGCCGGGCACCGGCGGGACCTTCGGCGGCGGGACCGCGACCGCCGGTACCGGCGGCGGTGCGGCCGGGACCTCGTCCATCCGCACCCGTTTCATGGCGATGCAGTTGGACCACGCCAGCGGAGCCATGGACGGGGAGGTGTTGGACGGTCCCTTCACCGGTCGACGGCTCAAGGATTTGGGGCTCGACGAACTGCTGCGGATGCTGGAGTTCTATCGGGAGGCCGATGCGCAATCGGCCGCTGTGCTGGAGGCCTATCTGGACCGGGAGCGGGGCGCCGAGTGGCGCGACCGGGACTCGGGTCCGGGTGTCGGCGTCAGCACCGGCGGGGGACCGATGAACGAGGCGGAGGCCCTGGCGATTCTGGGGATCGATGCCGCGGCGGATGCCACCGCCATTCGGGACGCCCATCGCCGGTTGATGCAGAAGCTGCATCCGGACCGGGGCGGGTCCGATTATCTGGCGGCTAAGATCAATGAGGCGAAACAGGTGTTGCTGAAGAAAGTATCCTGACTCACTGCCCGATCCACCGGGCACGGACCGACTCCTCGCGCTCCGACTCCTCCAGTGCTCCTTCAATCCGTCGCAGGGTGTCGTCGATCTCGGGCAGCAAGACGTCTTCCAGGGCACGGGCGCGCCGTGCGGTGCGGGCATAATCGGCGCGCAGGCGCTCGAGGTTGGCGGTCGCGGCCGCCAGGGCGGCGGCCCGCGGCATCAGGGCGCGAAACAGCGCGCGGCAGTGCCGGGCCTCGGGACTCGCGAGCGGGGTCTCCGCGGGCGGCTCCGGCGGGTCCAGTGCACAGTTCAGGTCGTACAGGGTGACTCCCAGCACCGAACGCGGCTGCAGGTGCAGCGCGCCGACGATGGCCGCTGCCGCCGGATAAAGACTCAGGCCCTCGACGCCGTGACGGGCGACCGCCTCGCGCAAGGCGCTGACCGCGTTCTGGTAGTCCCGGCTGAAAGCGGTGAGCGCCGCCTCATACCGGGCCAGTTCAGCCAGGCATTCGGCGGCCAGGACGTAGCGCTTCTCGTCGAGGAAGTGATACCCCTCCTGCATCCCCAGGCGCTCGTCCTTGAGTGCCAATAAGGCGCTCTGGGTGGGAGTGACATCAGGGTCAGCCATGTGCGTTCAGGTGAAATTCAGGCGTGGATGGCTCATCCGGGCGCACAATGCGCGCGGATTTGCTGGTCGCTCAAGCGGTGGAGTTCGCTCTCCGGCAGGCCGCGCAGCGCCGCCCAGCCGGTGGCCATGCTTTCTTCCAGGGTGCGTGCCGCGGCGCCCTGATGCACGACGTCGTGCTCAAAACGGTCGCCGAAGGCAAGAAACTTGCGGTCCGTGGCGGAGAGCCCGTCGTCGCCCACGACACTGGCCAGCAGTCGGATTTGCTGGGCCTGGCTGTAGGAGGCGTAGAGTTGGGCGGCCAGGGCCGGGTGATCGGCGTGGGTCAGTCCCTTGCCGGTTCCGTCCTTCATCAGGCGCGACAGGCTGGGCAGCAGCCGGATCGGCGGGTAGATGTTGCGCCGATGCAACTCGGGATCCAGGACGATCTGGCCCTCGGTGATATAACCGGTCAGGTCCGGGATCGGGTGGGTGATATCGTCGTTGGGCATGGTCAGGATCGGCATCTGGGTGACCGACCCCGGCCGGCCGTGGATCCGGCCGGCGCGTTCATAGAGCGTCGCCAGATCCGAGTACATGTAGCCGGGATAGCCCTTGCGGCTCGGGACCTCGCCGCGGCTGGCCGAGACCTCGCGCAGGGCCTCGCAGTAATTGGTCAGGTCAGTGAGGATGACCAGCACGTGTTTGCCCTCGGTGAAGGCGAGGTATTCGGCGGCGGTGAGCGCATAGCGCGGGGTCAGCAAACGCTGCGCACTGGAGTCGCTCGCCAGATTCAGAAAGAGCACGGTCCGCGCCAGTGCACCACTTTTTTCCATCTCATTGCGGAAGAACTCGGCACTGCCATGCGGGATGCCGATACCGGCAAAGCAGACCGCGAAATCCCGCGCGTCGGCGGCGCCCGCCCCCGCCCGACCCGGCAGCCGGGCATTGCAGGCGATGTCAACGGCGATACGGTCGTGGGGCAGGCCGCCGCCGGAGAAGAGCGGCAGCTTCTGACCGCGCACCAGGCTGTTCATCAGATCGATGGCCGTGAAGCCGGTTTCCAGGAACTCACAGGGGGCCGCGCGGGCCGATGGTTTGATGGGGAGCCCGTCGACGCGATAGGACTGGCGGGCGGCGAGCGGCGGCCCGCCGTCCAGAGGTTTGCCGACCCCGTTGAAGACCCGCCCCAGGAGTCCCGGTCCGACCGGAAAGTGCAGCGCCTCGCCAAGAAAGCGCACGCGGGTGCCGGCCAGCGCCAGGCCGGCGGTCTCGTCCAGCATCTCTATCGTGACCGTGTCCTCATCCAGCGCGGCGATTCGCCCGAGTCGGACCGCGCCGTCGGCCCCCTCGACTTCCACCGCCTCATTCAGCCCGACATCGACGCTGCGGCGCAGGAACAGCAGCGGCCCCGCGGCCCGTTGGGCGATCGCTTCACCGATCAGCCTGGCGTACATCGTTGATCTCTGATCTCAACAAGCGGCTGGTGTCGATCGGTCAGCGCACCCTGTCGGGGTCGCCGATTTGCCCGCGGAGTCGGGCGAGACTCTGCTTCGCCTCCCGCCGCGATTCGGCATCCTGCGTGGTTCGGAAAGGACGACATGAGACATGGGTATCGTCAAGGGTCATTGCGATCATGAGCTAAGCCTAGCACAGGCGTCGCCTGCCGATCGAAGCCGAGTAAACCAAGCGCCCGTTCTACGGGACGCGACGGATGGTCGTCTATGAAGGACCAGGAGTATCCGGTCAACCGCAAGCGCTTGGCGAGCGGCTCATGCGGGTGTTGGGTCTGGTCGGCATGGCGCCGGGTCCGGCCACCGATCACGATATCGGCCGCTTGTCATCGTGGGTGGAAAAGCGTAGCGCAGTCCACCACCAACGGCGGCGCGGGATTCGGTGGACTGCGGCTCGCTCTTGTTACGGCCGGAACGAGGATCAAGGCCTTCGCCAGCTCCTCCTGCCTAAGATTTTACTGAGCATTTTGCTTTTCGTCCGCCCACGAAGCACGCATTGATTCGGCTGTGCGCTTGATCCGCTCAATAGTAGGCGAATCCGCTGCAAAATTTATAGTACCTCCGCTGCCCAACGGTTCGATTTCAAGAAAAGTGAGCTTTGAAAAAACCGGAGCCATTGCTTGGTCTGGGTCACGGAAGAAAAGACTCCCAGAGTGAACAATCCAAAGTTGATCGCGCGCGCGGCTAACCGCGACATTATAACGCTTCTTATAAACATCCTGCGGACCGGAATCACGGATGGTAAGCTGGCCATTCTCTGGTGGACTATCGACCATCGAGAGGAACATGACGTCGCGTTCATCACCCTGAAATTGTGCTGCGTTCCCACAAAGCAACCGGTGCCTGGCGAATTCATCAGGTGAGAGTCGCTGCCGAAGCAACGTCTCAATCAGCAACGCCTGCTCGTCGCCCAACAGTGAAATCACGCCGAAGCTGGTCGCCTGTCCAGATTTATTCCGCACATACTCCTCATCGCCAAGGCAGGCGAGAACCAGCGAAGCGATTTCTTCCGCTTCTATCTCGTTCGTCTTGCCGCCTCTATCACGGAAACCAATATCACCACGTCGAATTTTGTCTCGCGCGGGTCGAAACTTTCATATACGCGACTCAATGGCATGATCCAAACCGGTACTGCACGACGGGCAGACGCAAGGAGTTGACGCGCCTGGCGCAACAGCTCCGGCGCCCGCTTTCCTGTTCCCTTACCTACTTTGCGCATGGTCTGGACGAAACCCATCAGCGCCTGCTGTTCTTGCAGTGTAGTGCGCTCGCGCTGGGCAGCCCAAGTCTCTCGCTGAACCGCGCATCCCGGAGTTCCCGTCGTAACGCTTCGGCGTCTTTACGCAGTTTCAGTCGCTTGTCGCGGAGTAAGCCGGCCTCCCGTCGTAGACTCGGCGCATCCGAGCGCGATAGCCGATCCGCGATGTCTTGCGCGGCGCGCGCAAGTTGAGCCTGGCTATCCGCGTCGCCTTCAAGCACACTCAGTGCGAGCGGTGGGATTGCGTCGTCTACCTGCCTCCGCAACACGCGCAAAGCCTTCGTCGTATGCGCCGTAACAAGCACAGTCTTGCTTCTGTCTCCTCACCTCTTCGTCGATTGACTGCCACCCTGGCTTAAGCCAGCCGTCCAGAATTTCGGGTGGCTTTGGACACGGTGTCAATTGTGCGCGGGCGATGCGAATGAGCGGTTCCATCGCAATCTCCGCTGAGTCTGCAGAATCATCCTCTTGGCGGTCGCCGCGCCGTACTTGCACGCACGGATGGGCAGGCCAGGTATCCAGCCGCAGTACGTCCAGCCCGGATAAGTCACGCGGAACGGGGTTCCGAAGTTCATTCAACTCTTTCAGAAAATTGAATGTTTGAATGAGCCGTGCTTTAGCAGTCATTTTCCTTATTCCGATTCATTATGATCAAAGTCAAATCCTTGGTTTCTCCCGGTGACCAGTACGAGGGCATTAGCGCACGGGTCGCGTCGGAATTGCCAGAAACGCGCCGATCTTCGGCAAATCATCCTCAACGACCTGCCACACAATATCGAGATTGACGCCGAAATACTAATGGATCAGGCGATCCCGCATCCTCGCCAGACCCCGCCAAGGGACCTGCGGATTGGCGTCCCGAAACTGGTCCGAAATACCCTTGACGGCTTCGCCGATGATCTCGATGTTGCGAATCACCGCATCCTGAGTCTTGGTGTCGATCAAGAACGCCTCGTAGGACATATCGCCAATGTAAGCCCCAATTCGCGCGATGGCTTCACTGATATCTGCTAAACGCTGCGCATCCTCTCTACGGGACATACAAAACACTCTCATTGATCGCCTTCGCCACATCCTTTCGGCGGATTCCCTGGATGCCAGCGGGAGTCAGCAGATCCACCTTGCGGCCGAAGACCGTCTCCAAATGCTCGACCAGTTCGACGAAGCGCAACCCGATCGGCCTCTCGAATTCCACAATGAGGTCGATATCACTGGCCTCGTTTGCCTGCCCTTTGGCAAAGGATCCAAACAGGCCGATACGGCGAACGCCGAACTCCCGAGCCAGATGGGGATTTTGCTCACGCAGCATTGCGAAGATACGTTCTTTGGTCAACATCGGTCGTGCCCTATTTCACGCGTGGCAACCTAAGCCATTCAACCGTCAGCGATGGGTCGGTTGTTGATCTTGGACGCGATTCCTTGCGGTTTGTCGCGTTCGGGAGTAGCCCGGCTCAAGCAGCCCCGTTCTCGGTGGCCTCCCGCTGCGCATTGTTCAGGCGCCGCACGGTGGCGGCTAGGTCTTGTTCCAAGGCGGAGAACCGCTCCCAATCGCCCTCGGGGATCTCCTCGCCCATCCGCATGAGCGCGCGGAAGACGGGTTCGGCGGCGATCGATTCGGGTGGGACGCCGGTCTCCAGCAACCGCTCGGCCGCTTCGATGAAGGTGCCGATGAGCCGCATCATCACCGCCTGGCGGGCGGGCGAGGCGTAACGGTCGTTCTCGGAGAAGGCGGACTGGCGCAGGAAGCATTCGTTGACGAGTCGGGCACAGAGCAACACCAGCCGCTGCCGGGCGGGCATGGCGTCGCGGCCGATGATGCGGGCCATCCGCTCGAGTTTGGCCTCTTCCTCCAGCAGGGTGAGAAACCGGCGGCGCAATTCCTCCCAGCGGGTGCAGCCCTCGCGGTGCCACCAGCGGGCCAGTTCGCCGGCCACTACGCTGTAGGATTGCAGGGGATGAATGGCCGGATAGAAACGGGCCTGGGCACGGCGCGCGTCGAGCCCCCACAGACAACTCACATAGCGCTTGGTGTGGGTGGTGACGGGTTCGGAGAAGTCCCCGGAGGGCGGGCTCACCGCGCCCAGGATGGTCACCGAGCCGGGCGTGCCGCCCAAGGTGCGCACGCGCGCCGCGCGCTCGTAGAAGGCGGCCAGCCGGCTGCTGAGATAGGCCGGGTACCCGGCTTCACCGGGGAGTTCGCCCAGTCGGCCCGAGACCTCCCGCAGGGCCTCGGCCCAGCGGCTGGTGGAGTCCGCCATCAGGGTGACGTTGAGTCCCTGGTCGCGGAAGTATTCGGCCACCGTGATGCCCGTGTAGATGCTCGCCTCGCGCGCCGACACCGGCATGTTGCTGGTGTTGGCGATGATGACGGTGCGCTCCATGAGCGGGCGGTCGCTGCGCGGATCCGCGAGCGCGGTGAATTCGGCGAGCATCCCGGCCAGTTCGTTACCGCGCTCCCCGCAGCCGACGTAGACGATGACGTCCGCGTTGCACCACTTGGCGATGGTCTCCAGCAGAATGGTCTTGCCGGTGCCGAAGCCGCCGGGGATGGCGCCGGTGCCCCCGCGCGCGATCGGGAACAGGCAGTCGATGAGGCGCTGACCGGTGAGCATCGGCTCGTCGCGGGCCAGGCGCTCGGCGACCGGCCGGGGCTGGCGCACCGCCCACTCGTGGCTCATGGCAATGGCGTGCAGGGTGCCGTCCGCGGCGCGCAACCGGCACACCGGCTCGTCGTGCCGGTAGCGGCCGGCCTCGGCGATCTCGGCCACCTGGCCCGGCGGCACATCCGGCGGCACCAGGCAGCGCAGTTGCAGCGCGCTGGCCCGGCCGCCGCCATTGCCGATCGCGCCGATGGCGGCGCCTGGGGTCAATTGAACGCCGACTTGGACGTCGGGTGAGAAGTGAAAGCGCTGGGCCTCCGCTTCGTCTTGCATGCCGGGGGTGACATAGGGGTCCCGCGGGTCGCCGATGGGACGCAGCAGCCCGTCGAAGATGCGGCCCAGACAGGCGGGGCCGACGCGGATGGAGAGCAGACGTCCGGTGCCCGCCACCGTGACGCCGGGACGCAGTCCGCTGGTGTCCTCGTAGATCTGCACCGTGATGCTGTCCAGGGCGATGCGGATCACCTCTCCGAGGAGGCGCCGTTCACCGACCTGCACCGCTTCGCGCAGGCGGAAGCTGCCGTCCGGGCGGGCGCGCAGGACCGAGCCGGTGATCGCTGTCGTGATGGCCGTGCTCACCGGGTTGTCCTCTCAACCGCACCGGGCTCCAGGGTCAGGAGCGCCAACAAGCGCGCCTCCAGGCGGGCGCGATCTTTGAGTAGGCCCTCCAGGCTGGCGTCGAGCAGCGCCCCGCCGCTCGTGATGGTGAGACCCGCCGCCAAGGCGCCATCCGCGATGAAACGCGGCTCGGTCGTGCGTTCTGCGGCCAGGTCCGCGGCCAGGGGTTGCCATTCGGCGGCGCTCCAGCCGGGGGCATGGCGGATGGTCCAGAGTCCGTCCGGCAGCACCCGGCGGGCCTGATCGAGGGCGCTGACGGCCCACTCCCGGCGTGTGTCCGGTGCTGCCCAGCGTGCCGCGAGGCGCTGTCGCAGGCGCGGCCAGGCGCTGGTCAGCAGGCGGGTCGCGGCGCGCTCGCCGCCGGTCCGCGCCCGGGTGTCATGCTCGGCGCGGGCGGCGTGGATCCGCGCCCGTGCGTCCGCGCGCTCCGCGACGATGCGGGCATGCAAGCGATGGCGCTCCGCCCGGTAGGTGCGGCCCAGCACGGCACTGGCTTGCGCGCGGGCGGCGTCCAGCAGGGTGCGGCAGGTATCGTCCCGATAGGCATTGATCAGGGCAATGAGCCCCGCCTCACGCTCGTCCAAGTTCATTCGCTCATCCCCAGTTGGCGGCGCATGGCTGCCGCGCGGTCGGGGGCGGCGACCCGCTGCCGGACATCGGGGATGACCAGGAGCAGCGGGCGTTCGGCGACCTGGGCGCGGCGCAGCAGGTCCGCGGGCAGTCGCGCGGCGATCTCGGCGGTCAGGAGCAACAAGGCGACCTCCCCGCGCAGACGGCGAAACAGTGCCGCGAGCTCGGAGTCGGGCCGCGTCGGGTCGGGGCAGTGGCAGTCCACCCCGGCGAGTCGGAACCCCAGCGCACTGAGGTCATCGCCCACGAAGGCACAGAGCGTCATGGTCCGCCGGCTCAGCGCAACCGGTTGAGGATCAGCACTGAAATGATGATGCCGTAGATTGCGATCCCCTCGGCCAGACCGACCAGGATCAGGACCCGGCCGAAGAGTTCAGGCTTCTCGGCCAGTGCCCCGATGGCGGCCGCGCCGACACTCGCGACCGCGTACGCGGCCCCCAGGGCCGAGAGACCGGTGACCAGTGCCGCCGCCATGTAGCCCCAGCGCAGGACGTCGGGATCGATGGCGGTCGCGGCCTCGGCCGCCGCCCCCTCGGCCAGCGCCGGGGACTGCCAGAGGAGCAGGCTCCCGACCCCGGCCAGCATGGCGGCCCCCAACACCATCAGGGCGACGAGCAGAATGCGACGATTCATGATGCAACTCCCAACAATCAGCAAGGCTGCGATGCGCTGTCGCCCGGCCGCGGCCGGCGCTTAGGCGACCGCTTCCACCACCGGCGGCGGTGCCGGCAGGGGCTTGAAGACCCGGCCGGTGCCGCGCAGGAAACGGTTGAAAAACTCGAACAGGACCAGCCGGGTCGTCTGGACTCCGACCACCAGGCCTTCCAGCGCGATGATCAGGGCATTGCCCAGGATCAGGATCAGGGCGGCGGCCCACCCGGGCGCCGGCTGCGCCATGGATACGACGGCCGCGGACAAGGCCGCGTGAGCCAGGGCGAAGGCCCCGACCCGAGCGAAGGAGAGCGTATTGACCATGACTTGCACGCCTGACTCCAGCAGGTGACCGATGGCGGCCAAGGCGCCGATCAGGTTGCGCTGCACCAGAAACGCGCCGAGCAGAGACCAGCTCGCCCCGATCGGGGCGAGCCAGCCGAGCGCGGTGGTGAAGGGCAGGCTCGTCAGGCCCAGATACATCACCAGAAAACCCAGGTCGCGCAGCAGCCAGCGCCCCAGTTCGCCGCGCCGCAGCGCCCCCAGTCCGTCGAGCAGTTGGCCGAGCGAGAGCAGGCCGACGGCGAACACCAGGGGGACCGCCAGCACGCTGATGGGCTCCTGCAGGGGATGCAGCCACAACGCCGGAATGAGGTCCTCCACGCCGAACAGGCTGCCGAACAGGAGGCCGAAACCCATCGCCGCGGCGCCGCACAGGATCAGCATGCGGGCCAGTTCCAGGCCGCGCCGCGCGAACCACCAGCCCAGCCCGAGTAAGACCGCGCCTTGTCCGAGGTCGCCGAACATATAGCCGAACAGTAGGGGCACGATGACGGCAACCACGGGGGTGGGGTCCGCCTCGTCGCTCCCCGGCACGCCGAAGGCACGGGCGAACAACTCGAATGGGCGCATCCAGGGCGGATTGTCCAGGACCTGGGGCGGGCGCATGCCCGCGGGCGGCGGACGGAAGCGCAGCAGGGCGTGGGTGCGGGCGTGGTCGAGCGCGTCGGCGAGCCGGTGACCGCGCAGATCGTCGGTCCACCCGGTGACCCAGACCAGGTGCTCTCCCGCCAGTTCCAGTCCGCCGACATGGGTGGCGAACCAGGCGAGTCCGCTGACCTCGCCAAGCACGTGGTCGAGGTCATAATCCTCGAACAGGGTGTCCAGTTCGGCGTAGAGGAGCACCACTTGGGTTGACAGGGCGCGGCGTCGCTGCCCGATCAAGTCCAGACAGTGGCGGGTGTCTCCCTGGAGCCAGGGCGGGCGCTCGATGATGCGGCCTCTGACCGCATGGACCAGGTGCTTGATGTCATCGAGCCGGTCGGCGGGGCCCAGGAGCAAGAAACACCGACCGCCCTCCCAGGGGATGCCGCGCGGGATCACCCAGTCGGGGAAGCGGGGATCGGCCTCCGGCGGCAGGATACAGCAATAGGTCCCGAGCACCGGTCCGCCGTGGGTCACGGCGTCGAGATCCAGCCGTGATGAGGCGATGCGCTCGAGCACCTGGGCCAACCGCTGGAGTCGGGTCAGTTCTTCTTCGCAGGATTGCAGGGTATCGATCAGCGGGTCCGCCTCCCGCCGCCAGGCGTCGATGCGCAGCAGCGCCCGCTGCAGGACCAGCGCGGGCGATTCCGTCAGCGCCTGCCGGTGCAGACGCCCGCGTGACCAGTAGCGCCCATAGCGGATCAGGAGGCTTTGATAGGCGCCCAGAGGGGCGGCGAGATGCTGGATCGGGAAGGCCTCATAGGCCCGTATTTCGAGTTCTACCGCACCGGTCGCGGCCAGGGCGGCGACCGCGGCGACACTCTCGGCCCGCGGGCACAGGACCTCGAACCAGCGGGTGGAGGCGGAACGCAGCATCAGGAGGCCCGCCCTTCTTGAGATGAGGGAGGAAACAGGGCGCGACGCAACAACTCGGCGCGCAGCCGTTCCAGGTCGAGCAGGATCAGGGCCAGATAGATGTAAACGGTGACCGGGGCCAGCAGGTGCTGATGAAACTGGAGCCGCAGGCGCTCGCGCAGTGCCTCGCGCAGGTTCCAGGCCTCGGCGGGGGCCGCCTGGCGAAAGGCGCTGAGGTGGGCGGTCAGGCCGGCGGTGAACGCCTCCAGGTCGCGCGTCCAGCAGCGCCGACCGGGCGGCCAGCGGTCCCGCCACGCCTCCGCCCACCGGGCCGGAATCTGGTCGGGCCGCGGCGCGTCGAGCAGTATCCGCAGTCCGGCCCGTTCCAGTGCGTCCGGGTCCGGCTCCCCCGCCTCGGTGACCAGAGCGCGCAGGCGTGGATCCCCGCGTGCCCAATGCGGCGGGCGCTTGGGCGGCGCCGTGTCGGCCAGGTGTTCGAACATGGGTAGATAGGGCAGCCAGGCGGTCCAGGCGACGGCCGCCCGCCAGGGCCGGGGGACCCAGCGCGCTGCCTCGTCCGCCAGTTCGGCGGCCAGTGCGCGCAGACCCCGCTCCACAACCAACGCGTCACTGGTGGCGGACAGACGCTTGACCCAGGATCGCATGGGGCCGAGCCGGGCCTCTTCAATGAACGCGGCGAAGGTGCGCACACCGGCCAGGCGTTGCCACTCCGCCGTGTCGGGCAGGTTGGCGTAGCGCGCCTGGAGGCGCGCCTGACAGTAGCTGAAGTCCCGGTTCAGGTTCATCGCGGGGCTTGCGTCGGCCGGCCGAGGGCCTCATCGATCAGGAGTTCGATGGCCGCGTCAAGACCGGGGGCGGTCTCCTGGTCGGCATCCTGGGCGGCCGGCGCGCCCTCGGGCAACAAGGTGCGCAGCGCATGGGCCACCCGCGCGTCGGCAATGGTATGGGCCAGGCGCATCCGTCGATCGGTGCGCTCAACGATTGACCTGGCCTGCGCTTCGGCGGCAGCGATGCGCGTGGCGGCCTGGTGCCGACAGACCTCGACCTGCGCGCGGGCCTGCGCCTCCGCCGCAAGGACGCGGTTGAAGGCCGCATCGATGCGGTCGGTGTCGCTGAGTTTGGTCAGGTTACCCATACGCGAAATAACGATTACGACAACGACAACGACAACGACAACGACAACGACCGCGTGACCGTAACGCCCCGGATGCTCTCGCCAACCTTAGTGTAGACGCTCCAGCGCGGACCGGGCGGCGCAGCCGCCTGAGGCCGGCGGTCAGGCCGGTCCCGCGGCTGGCGTGTCGTCGTCGGTGCGACCGTCTCGGGCCTCCCCGGAGGCCGCCGCCAGACGGGTGCGGTAGTCCGTAAAATGACGTAAAAACAGCGCTTCCAGGTCATCGATGACGACCGCCGCGTCACGGCCCTGGAGCACATGAGCGGACATCAGTGCCGAGGTTTCGTTAAGCATGGGGCCGCGATCGAGCATGGTGTAGGTGCGGGAGAGACGGCGGATGGCGGCGATGACGGTCTCCTGTTCCGGTCGCGGCAGCGGCGTGGGTGCCACGGGCGGGGCGGGCGCGGCGGCCGGTTGCCGACCCGCGGCGAGGAACTCGGCAAAGGCCAGCAGGGTGCGCCGATCGTCCTCGCCCAGGGAGCGGAACAGTCGCGTCAGACGGGGCTCGTCGGAGCCATGCCGCAGGGTTCGATGGTCAGTCATGGCGGTCACGTCAGGGTATCGCCCCGGCTGCTCAAGGCTCAGCGCGGGAGCGGCAGTACGCGCGGGCAAATTCCAGGAGTTCCTCCATCACCCGCAAGCGAAACTTTTGCTTTTGGTGAACGAACGAAAAGGGGCGATCCAGCGGTGGGTCCAGATTCACCGCCACCAGGGTGCCGAGCCGCAATTCTTTCTGGATGGTCGCCCGCGATACGACCGACACCCCCATCCCGGCCTCTACCGCACCCTTCACCGCCTCCGGACTGCCAAGTTCCATCGCGATTTTCAGGACGGCATGGCACGCCGGCAACTGCCCCAGGTAGTCGCTGATCACCTCGCGTGTGCCCGAGCCCTCCTCGCGGCAGATGAAGGGGTACTCCAGCAGGCGGGCGAAGGTGAGTTGTTCCGCTCCGGCCAGGGCATGCCCCGGGGGCAGGATGGCAACCAGTTGATCGCGTTTGCAGTTTTCCACCACCAGGTTCTTGTTGCTGACCGGCGCCTCCACCACTCCCAGATCGATGGTGTTGTTCTCGACCATGGAGACAATGCCCTCGCTGTTGGAGACCTTCAGGTGAATGGTGACGTCCGGATAACGCTCCTTGAAATCGCCGAGCAGGGTGGGGAGCATGTACTCGGCGATGGTGGTGCTGGCTCCGATGGTGAGCGCTCCGCTGATCTCGCCGGTGATCGCGCGCACCGCGTTCTCCATTTCAGCATAGAGCTCGAAGATCCGATCCGCGTAGGAAAAGACTTGACGGCCGGCGTCCGTCAGGTTTATCCGGTTGTGGGTGCGGTCGAACAACCGGGTATTGAAGTGTTCCTCCAACTGGCGGACCTGAAAGGTGACCGCCGGCTGGGTCATGTGTAGGCTCTCCGCGGCCTTGGTAAAGCTCAGGAGTCGCGCGACGGTGTGGAATACCTGGAGTCTGCGGTCCGCCATCCGGGTCGATCTCGGTGAATGCATCAATAAAAAGCGCTTATATCACACAAACCTGATGTTTGGTGAGTTTCACCCTAATTTCAACGGCATTGTCGCAGTTCCGAAGCGTTGGTTACGGATCGGGCTGGCGTTGCTTTCGCGCAACTGCAATGTTGTCGCAACAAGTGGTGGAATTACGCCGCCGCTTGGCCTACAGTTCCAGGCGGTCGTCAATCGTCACGAATAGACGGATTTACATGGTATTTCTTCTTGCACGCAAGGGCTTTGCAGACTTCTCCCAGGGCTGCTCGCCTGGTCGCAACCGCACAACGCGCGGTGACCGGCAGAGGTCGAAGTGGGGCACTGGACGGGCGATCGAACCGAATTTGCAACAGGCAACCTTGTTTCTGGGGGATCTTTCATGTACGAAAAGAACGCAGGTTCAGTCGCGACAGCCTTGGTCGCCGTAGTCATCGGCACCCTTGGTGCTCATGGCGGTGCGCAGGCGTCCGGCTTTCTGTTACCCGAGGCGTCGACCGCGGGTATCGGTACCGCCAACGCGATGGTTGCCAACCCCACGGAGGTCGGCGCAATCCCTTACAACGCGGCGGCCATGGGGTTCCAGGATAAATCCAGTCTCGCGCTGGGGGCCCTGCTGATTGGGCCGTCCTTCTCGGTGACCAACGCCACCGGCACCCATGACAGCAACGGGGCCGAGTGGGTTGGCGCACCCCTGTTGCAGGCGGCCATCAAGATTAACGATCAGTGGCGGGTGGGGGTCGGGCTGAACGTGCCCTACGGTCTGGAGACGCGCTGGGCTTATGGGACCTTTCCGGCGCTGAGCCAATCGCGCACTGTCCCCGGGCTCGGCACCGTCCCGACCGGCAATCACCCCACCGCCAGCAAGTTGGAGGTTTTGGACTTGGTGCCGACCGCGGCCTATCGGGTCAACGACACGCTGAGTCTAGCCCTTGGCCTGGATATCTACTCGGCCCAAACCGCGCAACTGGACTCCAATCTGGGCGAGATGGAAGGCAGCGGCTATGGCCTCGGTTTCAACCTGGGTGTTATGTACCGCATCAACGCGTTGTCACTGGGCCTGACCTATCGTTCTGCCGCCACCCTGGACATTGAGGGTAACTACACGCCGAACTACATGGTGCTGGTCGCGGCGGGGCGGCTGCAGCAGGGGCAGCGTGCCAGTGTGGACGTTAACCTGCCCTGGCGTCTGCAACTGGGGGCGCGTTATGCGTTCACCGAGACGATCGCGGCCGAGTTCGATTGGAGCTACACCGGTTGGGAGGAATTCGACCGCCTGGAGATCACCGGTAACCGCACCAACAGACTGATCTCTGCCGACACCAACGCCTGGAGTAACTCCAACGCCTACCGCCTGGGTCTGACCTGGCAGGTGCAGCCGCAGACCCAGTTGCGCGTCGGCTATGCCTATGACGAGACCGGTCAGAGTGACGATCATTTCAGCGCCAGGGTCCCGGACAGCGACCGCCAGCTCTTTAGTATCGGCATCGCGCAGGGGCTTGGCAACGGGTTCTCGGTCGAGGCGAGCTACGCCTATGTCCTGGGGGAGAATCGGACGTTCACGGCGGCCACCCCTTACACGGGAGGTGAAGTTATCGGGACCTCGGCGCTCGACGGCGAGTACGAGATGGATGCCAACATCGTCGGGATCGCGCTGGTCAAGACCTTCTAAGGCGATTGCCGGAAAAGCTTGTACCAGGATGAGCCGCTTGTCCGGCCCCGCAGGCGATTTTCGGCCTGCGGGGCGCCCGGTCAGATGTGGTCAGATGTAGAGACAGATGTCGCTCTGGCCGGCAAATTCAAAAAAGGCCGCGGCCCCGGCGTACTCGATCCCGTCGATGAACTGAGTGGAGTCCATGTCGAACAGGTCGACGGTCATCTGGCAGGCGATCAGCTTGACCTCGGCCTCCTGGCAGAGATCGCGCAGTTGTTCGATGCTGGCGACCCCTTTCTTCTTCATCTTGGCTTTCATCATGCTCGTCATGACGCCCTGCATGAACGGCAGGGCCGTGACGATGACCGGCATGAATTTCTCCATGCCGCCGGGCATGGGCATCCCGGGATTACCCAAGGGCGTGACCTGCAGGTCCAGCTTTTTCTTGAGCAGTTGCAGTCCGTAGAAGGTGAAAAAGATCTGTACCTCGTAGTCCAGCGCGGCGGCAGTCGAGGCCAGGATGAAAGGGGGATAGGCCCAATCGAGTGAGCCCTTGGTAGCGATGATGGCGAGCTTCTTTTGAGCCATCGGTTCCTCCGGAAAAATTGTTGTATGTTCGGTCGCTGACCGGAACGTGGTCGCCGACTGGAGACGCTCGGCATAGCCTCACGGCTTGATCAGGACCTCTGACAAGACCGCGGCCCGCCGATGGTCAGCGCGGGCTGAGTGGCGAGGCTCAGCACTTCTTGATCAGGAAGTGGAATTTCCCGCCTTCTTCTTTGGATTCGATCAAGTCGTTGCCGGTCTGCTTGGCAAAGGCGTCGAAGTCCTTGACCGAGCCGGGGTCGGTGGCGATGACGTGCAACACCTGACCCGGGGTCATCGCGTTCAGAGTTTTCTTCGCGCGCAGGATGGGCAGGGGGCAGTTCAGGCCGCTGGCGTCGAGTTCTTGATCATGGGCCATGGGTATCCTCCGGAGTTCCGCTGTTTTAGAATATGTGAAAACACTTGAGTTCGTATTTTTAAGCGAAAGCTGGGCAAAAGGCAAGGAACAGGCGGCTGGATGGCCGCCGTCCGATCCCCTTGAGCGAGCGACGATGTGGCCGCGCTGTCCAGCGGCGGCTATATGCCGGGCTCACGCGTAAAAAAGCCCGCGCGGCCCCAGAGACCGCGCGGGCTGGTCAGTCATTGACCGATCAGACCGCTGAGCGCTCGTTGAGCCACTTGCCGATGGAGGGGGTCACCTCCTTCTGAGCCTTGCCGCTGACATAGATGCCGATGTGCCCGCCGGGGAAGGCGAGCTCGGAATAATCACTGCTCGAAGTCAGCGTCTTGAGGGCGCGCGAAGCGTCCGGCGGGACCAGATGGTCTTGCAGGGCATAGATGTTGAGGATCGGGCAGGTCAAATCCTTGAGATTCACCTCACGGTCGCCCAGGACCACGCCGCCGTTGATGAAGCCGTTCTTCTGAAAGAAGTCCTTGGCAAATTGCCGGAAGGTCTCGCCCGCCTGGTCGGGGCTGTCGAAGATCCATTTCTCCATCCGCAGGAAGTTCTTGACCTTGTCCGGGTCGTCCAGCAGATCGACCATGTTGACGTATTTCTGGCCGGTGAGGCTGAACGGCTTCAGGGACAGGAAGGTCCAGTTGAGCAGCTCGCCGGGGACGTTACCCATGGTATCCACGGCTAGGTCGATATCCATAGCGCGCGTCCAACTGGCGAGCAGGTTGCCCGGGGCCTCGAAATCGACCGGGGTCACCATGGTTACCAGATTCTTGACCTTCTCCTGATGCATGGAGGTGTACATCAGGCTGAAGGCGCCGCCCTGGCAGATACCCAGGATGTTGATTGCGTCAAGCCCATGCGACTCGCGGATAAAGTCGACACAGTTGTCGATGTAGCCGTTGATATAGTCGTCCAGGGTCAAGGACCGATCGGCCCCGTCCGGATAGCCCCAATCGATCAGATAGACATCCTGGCCGGTGGCCAGCAGGCCCTTGATGGTCGAGCGATCCTCCTGGATGTCGGCCATGTAGGGCCGGTTGACCAGGGCGTAGACGATCAGCAGCGGCACCGGCTTGGGCGTGATGCCCTCGGGGGTGTCATAGCGATACAGCACCAACTTGTCTTCCTTGTAGACCGGGTGCTTGGGGCTGACGCCCGTGTCGATCTTGTCCGCGTTCAGCAAGTTCTCCATGCCCTGGCCAAGCTTGCGGGTGTAGTCCAGCATTTCTTCGGCCAGTTTGTCCGGCCGGATGTCGATTGGAATCACTTGGTTCTCTCCTCGTTCGATGGGTTCTGCCGGAGGTCCCCGGTGCGGTTGGGGGACTGGAATTCGGCATGTGCTACTTGGCGGCGGGCTTGGCCGCGACGGGCTTGGCTGCCGTGCTCTTCTTACTGTCCGGCCCTTCGATCAGCGCGGTCCGCAGCCCCGTAACCAACCCCTTGGGCGCTTCGCCGCCGAGCAGGGTCTGAACCTGTTGCTGCAGGGCGTGCAGGTCACGGCGCATCCGCTTGTTCTCGCGGCGGGTCTCCTGGAGGCGGTCCTGCAGCGTCCGGATCTCGGTGCGCGTGGGCATGTTCATGGCGCCCAGGTTCTCGTCGACCATGACGGCCATGCGGTGCTTCAACGCCATCTGGGTGTTGACGAGCTTGCCGTGCAGCTCGGCGTAGTGCGGCGTGCTCACCTCTTCCGCGTAGACGGCCTCGCAGCAGCCGACCCAGTTGTCATAGATGGCGCGGGCCGAGTCGATGGTTTTGCCGCTTTGGATCAGGTCCTGCATGTAGCTGCGCATGCGCTCGACCGCTTTCACCCCAAGCTTGGAGTTGAAAGCCAGATAGTCCTGCAGGGCTTTCTGATAGTCCATCGAACAGCGCATCAGCGCCTGGTATTGGGCCTGTTCCTCACGGTGGTAGCCGAGTCCGGGGGCCGACAGGAGTCGATCCACATTCTCCTGCATCCCGTTGTGGGGCATGTTGCGCAGGAAGTCACCGGGCACCGGCGACATGGAGGAGACCATGCGCTGCCAGTTGTCATAGGGCAGTTCCCAGAAGGCCATCAGGCGATGCAGGGTATTGCCGCCATCGTCCACTGAGCCGCGGAAGCCTTTCTGCATGTCTTCCAGGGTCTTGGTGAAGGCGGACCAGCCGTCGACGCCCCCGTTGGCGCCCGGCAGGAAGGTCTCGGCCATTTTGAAGAAGGCCTTGCCCTGATCCATCATCCGCTCCATGAACTGCTTGGACGCGTCCGGGGCGGCCGGCGAGAGCGCCTTCCACCAGTGATCCAGGGCTGCCTCCCAGGGAGCGGTCGGGCTCCCGCCCGCGACGCCCATGGCCTTGCGGCTCATCGCCATCCAGTTCTCCCAGTACTTGCGCTGGGTCTCCATCCAATCGTTGGAAAAAAAGCTATCGTTGTTCACGTTGTAACCTCCTCTGGTGTAAGTTCCGGAACGCTAACACGGAAATTTGTGCACTGCAACAATCTCCGCTATGATGCACGGCTAGGAGGACTCAAGGGGCATTCGAACCCCGTTACAGACCGCTTCGCCGCCGCCTTGACCGTCGGCGGGTGCACTGGCGCGCGTGCCGCCTCGCGTGATCCTCCGCAGTCAGACCGTCCCATTCTAACCAGCCACAGGGCAGACCACACCAATGAACGAGAACATCGTTATCGTCGCGGCGGCACGGACCGCGGTCGGCAGCTTCGGCGGCAGCCTTTCCACCCTCTCGGCGAGCGAGCTTGGTGCAACCGTACTCAAGGCCTTGCTGGACCAGACCGGCGTTGCCTCTGACCAAATCGATGAGGTTATCCTGGGTCAGGTACTGACCGCGGGGGTCGGTCAAAACCCGGCGCGCCAGACCGCCATCAACGCCGGCCTGCCCCACCAGGTCCCGGCCATGACGATCAACAAGGTCTGCGGCAGCGGGTTGAAGGCGGTGCAGTTGGCGATGCAGGCGATTGCCTGCGGGGACGCGCAGATCGTCATCGCCGGCGGCCAGGAGAGTATGAGCCAGTCGGCCCATATTCTGCCGCGCTCCCGCGAGGGTCAGCGGATGGGCGACTGGAAGATGGTGGACACCATGATCGTCGACGGACTGTGGGACGCCTTCAACCAGATTCACATGGGTGTCACCGCCGAAAACATCGCCAAGAAATTCGCGTTCAGTCGCGAAGCGCAGGACGCCTTTGCTGCTGGTTCGCAGCAGAAAGCCGAGGCGGCGATCAAGGCCGGTCGCTTTGTCGATGAGATCGTCCCGGTCAGTATCCCCCAGCGCAAGGGGGACCCGCTGGTCGTCGCCCAGGACGAATTTCCGCGTCCCGGCACCACCGCCGAGTCCCTGGCGAAACTCAAGCCGGCCTTCGACAAGGCGGGTACCGTGACCGCGGGCAACGCGTCCGGTATCAACGACGGTGCGGCCATGGTCATGGTCATGACCGCGTCCAAGGCCAAGGAATTGGGTCTCAAGCCGCTGGCGCGCCTGGTCGCCTTCGCCTCCGCCGGCGTGGACCCGGCGATCATGGGCACCGGCCCGATCCCCGCCACCACCAAGTGTTTGGAGAAGGCTGGATGGACGCCCGCTGACCTGGACCTGGTCGAAGCCAACGAGGCTTTTGCCGCCCAGGCGATGTCGGTGAATCAGGAGATCGGCTGGGACCAGAGCAAGGTGAACGTGAACGGCGGCGCCATCTCCCTGGGTCACCCGATCGGCGCTTCCGGCGCGCGAGTACTGGTGACCTTGCTGCATGAGATGCAGAAGCGCGATGCCAAGAAGGGCCTGGCGACCCTGTGTATCGGCGGCGGGCAAGGTGTCGCGCTGGCGGTTGAGCGCGACTAGCACTTGGGCGACCCTGGCCGCTTACGCGCGGCGGCCAGGGAATGCCGGGTAACTCCGCAGGCGCGTTGGGACTGACCCGGTGGTCCGAGTTAGGATGCCCCGGTGCCGTACTGCGGTACACTTGGGCCCGCAATCATCCACTCAGGCAAATGCAATGAGTCGCGAGCGCATCATCAAGAAGTACCCTAACCGGCGTCTGTACGATACGGAGCTCAGTCACTACATAACCTTGGCGGACGTGCGTGCCCTGGTCATGGACTCCGCCGAGTTCCGGGTGGTGGATGCAGCCAACGACAGCGACATCACCCGCGCGATCCTGCTCCAGATCATGCTGGAGGAGGAGAGCGGCGGCGAACCACTGTTCAGCGCCAACATGCTGTCGCAGATCATCCGTTTTTACGGCGGCACGGTCCAGGGACTGTTCGCCCGTTATCTGGAAAGTTCACTGGACCTGTTCGCCAAGCAGCAGAAGCAGTTGACCGAGGCGTGGGGCGACAGCCCCTTCGATGCGGTGACCCGCGTCACGAAGCGCAACATGGATCTCTGGTCGAACCTCCAGGACGAGTTCATGCGTGCGGCCGGTTTTCCGCTCGGTCAGGAACGCAAGAAAAAAAGTTGATTTGAAAGATTGCGAAACTCGTCCTTGACAGGTGTGGATCTTGCGACTATTGTGCACTGCAACAAATGCTGCATTGCAGCAGAATGCCGGAGACTGAAATGACCTCTGCAGAAACACTGAAAACCGTTAACGAAATCACCAACAAGGGCGTGGCGCAGATGACCAGCCTGGGCGAGATCAACCTGCGCTACTTCGAGCGTTTGGCCGCGCGTCAGATCGATGCGCTCAACCTGTCCGTCGAGCACGGCAACCGCCTGATGAAGCTAGCCTCCGAGTCCCCTGACTTCAGCGCGTTCGTGAAGGGCCAAGTGGCGGTCGCCAAGGAACTGAGCGAGCGCGTGGTGAACGAGTCCAAGGCCAACATGGAACTAGCCGATCAGGCCCGTGACGACTATCGCGCCTGGTTCGAGAAGAACATGGCCGCCGTCGGCGCGAATCTGCGTAAGGGTGTCGTCGCCGCCTGAGTTCTGGTGATACCATCCGTGCAGTCCACGGAGGGACTGCCATTTTCAACGCCTGGCCCGCGTGCGGGGCAGGCGTTGAAAATGGGGAAAAGGTAACCCTAACTCGTCGTCCGATCCAAGGGCGGCTTGATGAACTTCAAAAACCAAAGACCTGGAGGAGAGAGAGAATGGCACGTATTGCACTGGTCACCGGCGGCATTGGCGGCATCGGTTCCGAGATCTGCACCCGTCTGGCGACTGACGGCGCGACCGTGATCGCCAACCATATCCCGCAAGAGACGGCTCAGGCTGAAGCCTGGAAAGCCGAGCGCGTCGCCGCTGGTCTGAACGTCGACATCGCCGTTGGTGACGTGTCTTCGTTCGATGATTGCGCGCGCATGGTTGCTGAGATCACCGCCAAGCACGGCCCGATCGAAATCCTGGTGAACTGCGCCGGCATCACCAAGGACGGAACCTTCAAGAAGATGGTGCCGGCCCAATGGAACGCTGTCATCGGCGTCAACCTGAACAGCGTCTTCAATGTGACCCGTCAGGTGTGGGAAGGAATGTTGGATCGTGGTTATGGCCGCATCGTCAACATTTCGTCAGTCAATGGTCAGCGCGGACAGTTCGGTCAGACCAACTATTCGGCGGCCAAGGCCGGTATGCACGGGTTCACGATGGCGTTGGCGCAAGAGGGTGCCGCGAAGGGCATCACGGTCAACACCCTGTCGCCCGGTTATGTTGATACGCCGATGACCCTGGCGATGGATGAGAAGGTCCGTAACTCGATCATCAGCGGCATCCCGATGCGGCGCATGGCCCAGCCGGCCGAGATCGCTTCCGCGGTGGCCTTCCTGGTGTCCGACGCCAACGGTTATGTCACTGGTTCCAATCTCCAGGTGAACGGCGGCCTGTTCATGCACTGATTGGTTTCCCGAACTGAGGGGAGCGGCAGATAAAAAGACGAACGCCGCCCCAGGAACTCAACCGAGTCCTCCTCGTCTCTCTCAAAATGAGACGTTCCAGCCCGGCACCCCGCCGGGCTTTTTTTTGCCCTGGGGAAAAATGGTCCAGAAACGAGAAAGACCAACAACGACGGGTATAAATACGAACAACATTGTCGTTGTCGTAAGCCGTTCCCAGGTTGTAACGGGCAACTAGAATACCGGGAACACATCCGGCCAGGGGTTTGCAGGACGCGCGGCGCCCTTTCCTTTCACCAGGATTCGATCACCGACCTTCATCCGACTGAACAGGAACTTCGCGTCCTCATAATGCAGGCGCACGCAGCCATGGGAGTCGGGACGACCCGGCACCCAGCCCTCGTGGACGAAATAAGGCCCAGTGAATTGCAGCGAGTAGGGCATGGGTGTGTTCTCGTCGAAATAATTCGTGTATTTCCCGGAACGTTTGTTGATGTCCTTGCTGAGGACGCGAAAGTCCCCCGTGGGCGTCGGATGCTCCGGAGTCCCCGTGGAGACCTGCCCACTGGCTACGATCAGGTCATCTTCGACATAGTCGAATGACTGCGAGCCCAGGTAGATGGTGAGCGCCCGCTTATGGCCCGGGGGTAACCGATAACGCAGATCATTCGCCGGCGTAACCGCGGGCTTGCCCGGTTCACCCCGGTTATCTGTGCCGTTATCTGCGGTCGCGGCCGTGCCGTCCGCGGTCTGGGGTTCGGCGTCGGTCCGCTCGGGAGCCGTCCGTTCGACCGTGCCGGTGGATCGATGGGCGCAGCCGGCACCGATCAGTGCACCCGCCAACAGGATCAGGGGCGGGATGAAGCGTTTTGGGTTGTGCATCGCATCGTTCTCAGGTGTCCGTCCGCGCGGCACGCGCCGCGCGCAATGCCGACATCAGAATTCGCCGGCCGCCGCGCCGTCCATGATGTCACGGAGGGTGTCGCGTACCCGCAAGGCCGACGCCTTGAGGTCAGCGGGCAATTCGGTGCCGCCGTAGATCATCAGGTCAAGGTTCATGCTGTAGAGCCACAGCCCACCCTCCTTGTCCTCGACCAGGGCGATGCGGCAGGGCATGAAGCCGCTGTATTGATCCCGATACTCCAGCATCTGCTTGCCGACCTGGGCGTCGCAGAACGACAGGAAGTTGACGTAGCGGTATTTCTCGCCGGTAATCGCCTCGATCTGCTTATAAAATGGTGACTCGCCAACGAACAAAAAGTTGCGGGAGGAGGCGATGCTTTTCATGGCCTCGATCACGTCCTCGGGACTCAGCCCCGCTTTGACCGGAACCGCCCACATCATCGCCACGCCCGGGTCCCCGGTCGCCAGCAGTCGCTGGGCAAAGTCTCCATAGGTCTTGACGAACCCAGGGTCGAAGGAGGCAAGACGTTGACCGTAACCCAGCGCGGCGGTGCCGACCGCGAGCACGGTGGCGAGGCCGATGAGGGCCAGTAGGTTTCTGATGAATTTCATGTTTTGTTTTGTATGTCAGGCGGTTTGTTAACAAGTCAAGAACAAGTTAGAAACACTCGTTGTCGTTGTCGTAATCGAAGAATCGATTCAACTTTGGCATGAGCAGTCCGCTGCCGAGCGCTACCTGCAACGCAAGGACCGCAACACCAAGCGGTGCGAGAGAATCCTTGCAGGTATCATAAACTCGACAACGACAACGATGCGACGGCTCGCAAGACCCGCTCCGGACCGAGGGCGGGATCGGCAACGAGCCCGCCCCGGTCGTGGGCAAGCGTGATCTTGCCACCCGGTGCGGGTCGATGACCAGGGCATCCGTCTCACTTCGCGGGAACCGGCCGCCGCTCCGTGACGGTCCGGGCCTGGAGTCGTTCGCTGCCGCGCCAAACCTCCAGTGAGACGGTTTGATCAGGTCCGACGCCCGCAATGGCGTCCAGCAGGTCACGCGGCGTCTGGACGGGGTGCTCATCGACGCGGGTGACCACGTCGCCCGGTCGCAGACCCGCCTGTGCCGCCGGGCTGTCGGGCAGGGTGGATGACACCAGAATGCCCGCGGCGGCGCGCAGGCCGAAGGTTTCAGCCAGCTCCGGGGTGACACGGCGTCCGCGCAGCCCGATCCAGCCGCGCGGGACCTGACCCCGCTCGGCGATGGTGAAGGCGACCGCGACGGCCAGGTCGGAGGGGACGGCGAAGCCGATGCCGTCGGCCGTGCCGGTCTCGGAGTAGATCGCGGTGTTAATGCCGATCAGTTCGCCGTGTTCGTTGATCAATGCCCCCCCGGAGTTGCCGGGGTTGATGGCGGCGTCGGTTTGAATATAGTCCTCGATGGGTATCAGGCCGAGTTCGGAGCGGCCGATTGCGCTGACGATTCCCTGGGTCACCGATTGGCCAACGCCATACGGGTTGCCGATGGCCAGCGCGACGTCGCCCGGCCGCAAGACGCGGGGGTCGCCGAGTGGGACCGTCGGCAGGTCAGTGGCGTCGACCTTGAGGACGGCCAGGTCCGTATCGGGATCCTGACCCAGTATGCGTGCTGCCAAGACCCTGCCGCCGGCCATGATTACGCGGATGCCCGTGGCGCTTTGCACCACATGGCGATTGGTCAGGATCAAACCGCCGGTTGTCAGGATGACGCCGGCACCCAGACCGGTCGCACGTGCGGTCGGCGGTGGGCCGGGTGGATGGGGCGGCCGTGGGTCCGGTCCGGAATCGGCCGGCAATCCCTGCGGCTTGTGTGCTGCATAAATGCTGACGACCGCCGGTGTCGCGCGCGCGACCGCGTCGGCGAATGAGGTCGTGTGCGACGCGCGATCCCCCTGCCGCGGGTGAGTACAGGTGTCTGGTCGTGGCGCAACCGGTGCCGACAGCGCCAGGGTCAGTAGCGCCCCGGCCGATCCGGCGGCAACGGCGGTGATCAGGAGTGGGATTGGACCGAAACTGCGCATGCCTTTAAGCTACCACGATTGGGTCACGACTCGGCGACCGGAGCGAACATGATCGAACCCCAGGATCTAACGGCCTACTGTGACGCCTTACTGGATGTTGGGGCCTTCACCGACTATGCGCCCAACGGACTCCAGGTCGAGGGCGTACGGCCGATTCGCCGACTGGTGAGCGGTGTCACCGCCTGTGCGGCCCTGATCGCTGCGGCCTGCGATCCGGATGCCGATGCCTTGCTGGTCCACCACGGCTGGTTCTGGCGGGGGGAGAGCCCGTGTCTGACCGGCGCGAAAGGCCGCCGCGTCCGCGCCCTGATGCGCAGCGGCATGAGCCTCATCGCCTACCATCTGCCGCTCGATGCGCACCTGACGCTGGGGAATAACGCGACGCTGGCGGTACGGCTTGGTATCCTGGATGCGCAACCGACCGCCATCGGTCACGGGGTGGTGTGGCGCGGTCGGCTCATGGACGCGTTGCCGCCCGAGGTCTGGGCGCGGTCCGTCAGCGAACGCTTGGGACGAACCGGGACTTTGGTGGCCGCGCACGACCGGCCGGTGCAGCGCGTGGCCTGGTGCAGCGGCGGTGGCCAGGGCTATCTCGAGGCCGCGGCCGCGCTCGGGATCGATGCCTTTTTGAGCGGTGAGATGTCCGAGCAGACCACGCATGCCGCGCGCGAACTCGGGGTCAGTTTCCTTGCGGCCGGTCACCACGCTACCGAGCGCTATGGGGTGCAGGCGCTGGGCGAGCATCTGGCCGAGCGTTTTGCTTTGTCTCATCGGTACCTGGAGATCGACAACCCGGCTTGATTGGTACCCTGACGGAGGTCGACGCCCGGTCAGAACAGCGCCAACTCCTTGACCGCGTGCGCGCGGATCACGGAGAATACGCGGTCGGTCTTGCAATGATTTTGCATATTCTTATTTTCCATCCCACACGTGCGTGGAGTCGGCTTAATGGGAGTCGGCGGCGCTGGTGTCACCCGAGGGTTAGTCGCATATGAGCGCAGTAGGCGTAAATCACAGCAGGCGACGGATGCTCGTCGCCGCGACCAGCGCGGTCGGTGCCGTCGGCGCCGGTTTCGCGGCCGTGCCGTTCGTCGCGTCCATGAATCCGAGCGCCAGGGCCCGTGCCGCCGGCGCACCGGTGGAAGCGGACATCAGCAAACTGGAGCCGGGTGCGCTCCTGGTCGTCAAATGGCGTGGTAAGCCGATCTGGATCGTCAAGCGGACCCCGGAGATGCTTGCCGCATTGCCGACGCTGGATTCGCAGTTGGTCGATCCGGCTTCGATCGTCCCGCAGCAGCCCGAGTACTGCAAGAATCCCATGCGTTCGCTCAAACCCGAGATCTGGGTCGCGATCGGCATCTGCACGCACCTGGGCTGCTCGCCGACGTTCCGCCCTGAAATGGCGCCGAACGATCTGGGCGAGGGTTGGAAAGGCGGGTTCTTCTGTCCCTGCCACGGCTCCCGGTTCGATCTGGCCGGGCGGGTCTACAAGGGTGTTCCCGCACCGACCAATCTGGTGATCCCGATCCATATGTATCTCAACGACACCACCATCCTGGTGGGTCAGGATCAAGGAGCTGCCTAAATGAGCGCAGAAGAGCAGACCACGACCGGCGTCCTGGGCTGGTTCGACAAGCGGTTCCCGGCCTCCAAGGTCTGGAACGAGCACCTCGCCCAGTACTACGCGCCGAAAAACTTCAATTTTTGGTATTTCTTCGGGTCACTGGCGATCCTGGTCCTGGTCATACAGATCGTGACCGGCCTGTGGCTGGCCATGAGCTACAAGCCCTCGGCGGCCGAGGCCTATGCCTCCGTCGAGTACATCATGCGCGACGTGGAGTGGGGCTGGCTGATCCGGTACGTCCATTCGACCGGCGCCTCCGCCTTCTTCATCATCATCTACCTGCACATGTTCCGCGCCTTGATGTACGGTTCCTACCGCAAACCGCGGGAACTGCTCTGGATCATCGGCGTGGTGATCTATCTGGCGATGATGGCCACGGCCTTCTTCGGCTATCTGCTGCCTTGGGGGCAGATGTCCTATTGGGGCGCACAGGTGATCGTGAACCTGTTCGCGGCCGTGCCCGGGATCGGCGAAGACCTGTCCACCTGGGTGCGTGGTGACTACGTCATCTCCGACGTTACCCTGAACCGTTTCTACGCCTTCCACTTCGTGGTTCCGTTCATCCTGGCGGGCCTGGTGTTCGTCCACATCGTCGCGCTGCACGCGGTCGGCTCAAACAATCCGGACGGCATCGAGATCAAAGACGGGCCCAAAGGCAATCGTTGGAGTCCCAACGCTCCCGCCGACGGCATCCCCTTCCATCCTTACTATACGGTCAAGGATATCGTCGGCACGGTCGTTTTCCTGGCGTTGTTCTTCGCGGTGGTGTTCTTCGCCCCGACCGGCGGCGGCATCTTCATGGAAGCGCCGAACTTCCAGCCGGCCAATCCGATGGTGACCCCGGTCCATATCGCCCCGGTTTGGTACTTCACACCCTTCTACGCCATGTTGCGGGCGATCCCGCCGATGTGGGATTCGCAGTTCCCGGGGGTGGTCGTGATGTTCGCGGCGATCCTGATCATGTTCGCTCTGCCCTGGCTGGATCGCAGTCCGGTGAAGTCGGTGCGCTACAAGGGAACGGTGACCAAGATCGCCTTGGCCGTGTTCGCCGTGTCGTTCATCGTGCTCGCTTATCTGGGCCTGCAGCCCGCCAGCCCGCTGTCGACCCTGCTCGCGCAGATCTTCACCGCATTGTATTTCGCGTTCTTCCTGCTGATGCCGATTTACAGCAAGTTGGACCAGGTCAAGCCGGTTCCGGAGAGGGTAACCGAATGAAAAAGCTGATAGCCGCCTTCGCTTTATCGCTGCTGCCAACGCTCGGGTTCGCCTCAGCCGGCCCGCAAACGCTGTCGGCAAACATCGACCTGAGCGATCAGGCGTCGCTGCAGAACGGCGCCAAGAACTTCATGAGCTACTGCATGGGGTGCCATTCGCTCAAGTACATGCGTTACAACCGCATGGCCGCCGACTTGGGGATCGATGACCTCACCCTGCGCAAGACCATGCTGGTCGGTGATGCCAAGCCCGGCGACCCCATGACGAACGCCATGCGTCCCGAGGACGGTGAGAAGTGGTTTGGGGTACCCTCGCCTGATCTGACGCTGGTGACACGCTGGCGCAGCCCGGACTGGGTCTATACCTACCTGAAGACCTTCTACGCAGACCCAACCCGGCCTTACGGCGTCAATAACCTGATGTTCCCGAGCACGGCGATGCCGCACGTCCTGGCCGATCTCCAGGGTCTGGCGCCGCCGGTCATGGCCGCGCATCAGACGGGCACGCCAGTGGCGGAAGGCGTCGGCCCCGCGGTCGGCGGCAAGCTGAACGCGGCGCAGTACGATGCCATGGTGCGCGACATCACCGCCTTCCTCACCTACGCGGGTGAGCCGGTGCAACTGGAGCGGCAGCGTCTCGGCTTCTATGTCCTGCTGTTCCTGGGGCTTCTATTCATCGTCGCCTACACCATGAAGAAGGAATTCTGGAAAGACGTGCACTGAGGTCCCGCCGCGACCACGGCCCCCGTTTGCGGGGGCCGTTCCCCATCTTCGTAAAAAGCACCATCGGTGCGCTCGCCGACACGGTATACTCCGGTAGATGCGAGCGCGTACCCTGTCCGTCAGGGGATGAGAGTTGATCCTCAGGCCCCGGTCTAGGTCAGTCCCGCGCCGCTAACAGGCTGCGCGGTCCGGAAGGGCCCGCAATTGGAGTTCTTCGGTCGCTGCCGGGCTCAGCCTCGGCGCTGAATGAGGGAACGAAGGCAGTGGCCGTAAGCAGACGAGCAGTGATGACGTTATTTTCTGATCCCCTGTGTCCCTACTGCCATCGCGTCAGGATGGTCCTTGCCGAGAAAGGGATTGCGGTGGACGTCGTGGATGTGGATGCCCAGAGTGTTCCCGCCGAGGTACTGGACTTCAATCCCTACGGAACCGTGCCGACCCTGGTCGACCGCGATTTGCGCCTCTTCGAGTCGCGTATCATCATGGAGTACCTGGACGAGCGCTTCCCACACCCGCCATTGCTGCCGGTCGACCCCGTCTCCCGTGCCAACGCCAGACTGTTCATGTACCGCGTGGATCGGGATTGGTACGACATGATGGGGCGAATTTTCAAGGGTGATGAGGCGGAGCAGGTCAAGGCGCGTAAGGAGTTGCGAAATAGTCTGGTCGCCATGGCGCCGGTCTTTGCTGCCCACCCGTTTTTTATGAGCGATGAATTTTCTCTGGTCGACTGCTGCGTTGCCCCCGTCTTGTGGCGACTTCCCGCCTTGCGGATCGATCTGCCGGATCAGGCCAAGTCGGTCCGGAACTACATGACGCGGATCTTCGCCTGGGAGGCTTTTCGCTCCAGCCTGACCGAGGCCGAACGGGAACTGGTCACCGACCTGTAAACCGAACAACCGACGTGGTCCAGCCGCCACAGGAGCCCCGGATGAACCCTGAAGACGGGTCCATGACTTCCACCAAACCCTACCTGGTACGCGCTATCTACGAGTGGATTCTGGACAACCAGATGACCCCTCATTTGTTGGTGGATGCCCGCTACCCAGGCACCCATGTGCCCACGGACTTCGTCGAGGACGGACAGATCGTTCTCAACATCGCCCCGACTGCCGTGCAGGCGCTGGTCATGGGCAACGATTGGATCCAGTTCAACGCGCGGTTCGGCGGCAGCGCACGCGAAATCCAGATCCCGAGCGAAGCGGTGGTCGGCATTTTTTGCCGGGAGAACCATCAAGGGATGATCTTCCCCCCCTCCGAGCATGACGCGCGGACTGCCGCGCCGGCGGCGCAAGACGCTCCGTCAGCCACGCCGCCCAAGCGGCGCCCAAGTGTTCCTGCCCGCTCTTCGGGTACTGGAAGTCCACCACGCAAGGGACCGGGCAAGGGTAAGGGTGGTCCAACGCTGAAAGTCGTCAAGTAATCCCGTGCCGACAGGCATCCGCCACCGGCCCGGAGATCGGGCCTGGCTAAAGGTCCTGAGTCTGATCCGGTAATCCGAAGCTCAGTTCCTCCAGGTCGATGCCGCGCATGATCAGATAGCCGACGCGTCGCCCCAGCCCTTCCTCGCTGAAATCGAAGCGGTAGACGCGGCGCAGACGCACCCCGTTGACGCCCCAACTCAGGCCCAGGCGCCGCAAGGCCACCGCCTGATCCAGCAGTTGCAGATCACGCCGCTCACACGCGGCCCGACAGATACCAAGGGCGATCTCGCGGGCGCGCAGGCTATCGAGCCAAAACCAGCCCAGCAAAAATAATAGGGAGACGGCAAGCAGATTGGTCATTGGGCCAGTTCGGCGATCTGTCGCACAATGCCCGGCAGCGGCGGCAGAGCGGTGCTGTTGATGATGATGGCGCTACGGCGCTCGGCCAGGCTCAGTCGCTCCCAAATGGCGCGTTGGTGCTCCAAGACGGCGAGGCTGGCCTCCGACGCATCCTCGCCCGCGGCGAGCCGATGCGCCACCCGCGAGCGCAGCAGCCCGAGTGGCGCCATCAGGGCAATGACCGCAAAACCAGCCCCATGTCGACGCGCCAGATCATGGAATAGCGTGCGGCGCGCCCGTGCCAGAAAGGTGGCGTCCACCACCACATCATAATTGCACGCGAGGATGCCGCCGGCCAAGCATTGAAGACGCAGGTAGGTCCAGGCGGTCGCTTGGGGGAAATAGATTCCGGCACCCTGACCACCGTCCGACCGCGCCTCGCCAGACAAGCCGAAGAGGCGTTTTCGCTCCACGTCGGAGCGTAAGTGAATCATGGGCAGAGACTCGCTCAAGCGGCGAGCGAGCGTGCTCTTGCCGGACCCGGACAGCCCGCAGGCGATTAGGAGGCGTGGGCGTCGGGTCTGCGTGTAAGACTCTGCCAAGGCCAGATAGCGGGCACAAGCGCTGCGTTCCGTCGCGATCTCCGCGGCCGTCAGGTCGGCCTGATCGAGCCGGATGGCCAGCACTTTGGCGCGTACCATGGCCCGGTAAACCTTGTACAGATCCAGGACCTCGAGTGCGCCGAAGTCACCGGTGTGTTCCAGGTACTGGTTGAGCAGTCGGCCAGCCAGGTCCGGCGGGCCCGCTTCTTCGAGATCCATGATCAGGAATGCGAGTTCGCTCGCGGTATCGATCCAGCGCAGACCGGGATTGAACTCGATACCGTCGAAAAACAGCGGCTCACCCTGCTCCAGAGCGATATTGGCGCGGTGCAGGTCGCCGTGACACTCCCGAACCCGCCCCGTCTCGAGGCGGTGCACAATCGCCGGTGTGAGCGTCTGCCAACGCTCCAGCGTCCAGGTCCGCAGTCGGTCCAGTCGATCGGCAACGCCGGGGTCGCGGACCCGGGCGCGGACCTGCTGCAGGTTCTCCAGCATCGGGGCAAGTACCGCCGAGGGTGTGCCGAACGGGCCCAGCGGATCGGCACGCGGGATCTGCTCGTGGAAGGCCGCCACCCGCGTGGCGATGCGATCGATCAGATCCGGGGTCAGGGTCACTTGGGTCAGCAGGGTCTCCTGCGCGAAGCGGCGCATGTCTACAGCGTATTCCAGCACGGAACCGGCGCCGCCCATCCGCGGCTGCTCCGGGCTCCCGGTGATTGCCACCACCCCGCGATAGAGGTCCGGGGAGAGTCGACGATTGAGTCGGACTTCTTCCTCGCAACAGAAGTGCCGCCGCTCCAGCGTTGAATAATCCAGAAATCCCAGGTCGATCACCTTCTTGAGCTTGTAGGCGTGATCCCCGCTCAGGAAGACGTGAGAGATATGGGTCTCGATATGGTCGACCGGCGCGGCGGTCGCGCCCGCGCCTTGCGGGTAGGCCTGTGGTTGCAGCAGTCCGGCGATCAGGCGGGGATCGGTGTCGGCGTCCATCGTGTCCGTCCCCTTGCCGGCCGACAGCAGGCTTGAAGTAAGCAATTGCGGCGCTTAATATCCGACAATCGTTGTTTCAAATGCAAGTGGAGTCTTCCATGTCGATCGACCGTATCGTCTTCGCCGTCGCCGGCGCCTTTATCCTGCTGTCTGTTCTCTTGGCGGTCTATGTCAACATCCTTTGGCTGTGGTTTACCGGCTTCGTTGGTGCCAATCTGCTTCAGTCCGCTTTTACCGGTTTCTGCCCGATGGCCGTGATCCTGAAAAAGCTGGGCATCCAACCCGGTGCCGCTTTCTGACCGGCGCAACCGTCAATCATCGGCGAGACCATGGCCTCGCCGACTTGCGTTCCCGTTACACCGCCCGATCCGCCGGATCGCATCCCGCGATCCGGCCGGTGAACCTACTTGACCAGCGTCACCGGAACATTGGCCTTCTCGACCACCTCGCCGGCCACTGAGCCCATCAGCAGCTTCGACAAGCCGCCCCGCCCATGGGTGCCCATGATGATGATGTCGCAGCCCTGTTCATCCGCATAGTGGGCGATGGTTTCGGCGACCGGACCCGCCATCACCTTGACCTGATAGGCTAGGCCGGCGCTCTCGATCAGGGCGCAGTTCGCCCGAATCTCCTCTTCGCCCTCGTGGATCTGCATCTTCGCAATCTCGGTGTCGCTGAGGAAGCGGCGCACCTCCCAGGCATCGACCTGACCGCGCACATTGAGCAGGTGGATCTCGGGGGGCTCCCCGCGCCGGGCAAGCCGAATCACATGTTCGACTGCCCGTCTGGAACTCTCGGATCCGTCGATCGGCACAAGGAATTTCATCGTTTTTATGACTCCCGGCCCGAGTGGCACGGGCCAGCGATCGCTTGGGTGACTTGGCAGAATAAGGCCGAATGGCCGGAGTTGACGGCACCTACCGGCTGGGTCGGGGCCGCATCATGCGGCTGCCAGCCCAGGGTCAGCAGCAGGACCAGGAAGCCGACGACGTAGGCCAAGACTACGTGCCAACCGCTCTTGACCCAGGCCCCGACTGACTTGGCCTGAGGATAGAGATTAGACAGCGCGACTCCGGCGGAACTCCCGAACCAGATCATGGATCCGCCGAAACCGACCGCGTAGGCGAGCATACCCCAATCGAATCCACCCTGTTTGAGCGCCAGGGCCGTCAGCGGGATGTTGTCGAAGACCGCGGAGACGAACCCGAGTGACAGGGCCGAGTACCAGGAAGCGGGCGGTAGCCGGTCGACCGGCATCATGGAGGCGCAGAGCACCAGGGACAGCAGGAACAGGGTGCCCTTGAAAGTGTCGGGCAGCAAGCGCCATTCGGGTTCGCGCAGCCCTCTGGTGAGCAGGATGGCGACCCACACGGCCAAGCCCAGGAAGGGGAAGCTGTCGGCCAAGCCCTTGAAATACAGATTCACAAACAGGTTGGCAATGACCGCGGTCACCAATATGATCGCGACGATGCCCACCCGCGTCCAGTCGACCCGGGTCCCGACCGGCACCTCCCGGATGACCGGCTGGAAGCGATGCTGCTGGATGGCGGCGGGGATGCCGAAGACGACCAGGGCCGTCCCGGCGGCCACGTAGGCGTGCAGAACATCGAGCGGCGAGACCCCGGAGATCCACATCATGGTCGTGGTCGTGTCACCCACCACGCTGCCGGAACCGCCCGCGTTGGAGGCGGCGACGATGGCGACCAGATAGCCGATGTGCACCTTGTAGCGGAAGACGCCGGCGGCGATGGTGCCGCCGATCAGTGCCGCGGCGATATTGTCCAGAAAGCTGGACAGCACGAAGATCATGACCAGCAGGGTGAACCCGCCCAGCCAGCCGCCCGGCAGGTAGCGTGGCAGGATCTCGGGGACATGGCTGTCCTCGAAGTGGCGGGCCAGGAGTGCGAAGCCAAGCAGCAAGCCAAGCAGATTGGCCAGCAGCACCCACTCATGCCCCAGATGGGTTGCCAGCCCCAGGAGTCCGGGGCCCGCGGTAAAGCCGGTGAACGCGAGCTTGAAAGCGGTAATGGTCGCGAGACCGCCAAGTGCGACCTGAAGGGTGTAATTGTGGAACAGCGCCACGCCGAGCAGCGTCAGTGCGAAGAGGATGAATTCAACCGGGATACAGAGTTGAACTTCGGTTTGCCGATAACCCGGCTCGCTGGCCAGCAGCAGTCCGGAGACGATCAGCAAGCCCAGGAACAACAGAACCTGCAACGCTGGACGTGACGTTCGGAGCCGGTGGGACAAGGGGGTATCATTAAGTCGCGTGAAACGGTGCACGGCGCCGCCGATCGGTCAATTGAAGATGCCTAATCATAAAGCGCGCGGCGGGGCGCGGGAACTCTTTTTCTTGAGGACTGTTGCCCCTGCCGGTGCGGGGCCTGCGGCCATGCTGACTCAGCGCAGTTGCTCCAGCGCTTGCTTGCAGGGTTGCCGCCGTACGCTCGACATGCATCCTTGACATAGAACACCGGCAACGGGATACGCATCAGGGTGGATTCGATCCAGCGGCTCTGCTTGCCCGTATCCCAGACAAAGCCGCGCTGAAAATCCGGGTGCATCACACAGCGGCCCTGCGATGCGGCGCACCAGGTCTTGCGCCGTGCGGCGCTCGTCGCGGGTCGCCAGTTCGTCGTTGGCCGCGGCGGATGCGCTGTGTTCAGTTTCGGTCATCAGACGCTCTTGCGGTGAACGCCGTGATTCTCAGCGCACCACATGATAGCGCGATGGGCGCGGATGGCGCGGCGGCGCCATCCGGATACTCCGGCTGGGCGCGGTACCTGACCCGCTCCCGGGCCGGACGGGGTGACCGCGGTCTGACGCGGACTGTCGGGGGCGCTGCCCTCGACCGACAACCGCCGCGGGCCTAATAGCCAATCACCGGACATCCAGGCGCCTGGCGTTTGCGCGGCACTTGGCTATTCAGGTCCCGTCCGCGGCGAGGCGGGCGCGCAGTGCGTCGCGTAGTTGGATCAGGTCGTGCAGCACCACGCCGTCGAGGTATTCAACGCCGGTGCCACGACGGGCGTAGCGGCGATACCAGGTCTTAACGTCCTCCGGCCAGCCTGGCTCGGGCTCAGGCCTCGGCGACCGCCACCAGGCCAGCGGTGACCAGCGCCGGGGTTGGCGGGCGCAGCGGCGGGCGTCGCGCTCGATGGCCTGGTTGCCCGCGCTGCAGCAGGGTTCGGGCCAGGCGTTGCAGGGAGGTGCTCTTGCCGGTGCCCGCATCGCCGATCAGTGCAAAGACACCTGTCCCGGCGTTGTTGATCGCGTGTTGCAACGAGCCGCCTGGCGCCGAGCCGTCAGCCGTGAGAGACAGCAGCCAGCGAAACATCCCGCGGCGTGGGAGACCGGTATCGACCCGCAGATCGATGAGGCGCCGGTCGTCCGGGTCAATGGATCGATCCGGCGGGGGGCTGGCAAGCCCGGTGTCGAGTCGCAGGCCGATATCGGTCTGTTCGAGCCGCTGCAACTGGTCCCGGTGCAGGGCGCGCCATTGGGAAACCGTGGGTATGGCCTGCGCTCGCTGTCCTCCCCGGGTCGACCCGCCCAAACGCTGCCGCAGCCATTGCCATGACTTCCCGAGCGCGTATGCGGCAGGTTTCCATACGACCCAGGTGAGCACCAGCGCGCCGATGAGCCAGGCGAAGGTCGCGCCGATGTCCTCGCAGTATGCATCCTTCAGGAGCCAAGGCAGATCATCAACCCGAGCCTTACACCAGGATTCCACCAGGGGGACGGTCTTGACCTGATCCGGTACCGACGCAGACGTTTGCATGTCCTGCGCCTTACCGGCCTAACTGATCTGGTTCGCGCCGGAGGGGAGCGGATTCGGCGGGGTAGAAGTCAGTTGCAGGGCGCAGGTTGGAGACGTTCACCGGTTGGCATCCGGTCTCGGGAAGACGCTCCAGATCGCCTGAGTCAGCCCGCTGTCTTGAATCCAAAGACGCAACTTTCCCATCAGGTCGGCACGCAATTGGAGAATCTCCGCTTCGTGGGGCGGAAATCCGAGCGCCAGAAACAGGTTTTCATCGCCTTTGACGATTTCGGTCATCGCTCATGCTCCGATCTGCTTGTAACGTTGCCGCGCTAGCGCGATGTCGTGTGGCGCGGTCTTCCGTGTCTTCTTCTGGAAGCAGTGCAGTACATAGACGCCCTCGGCTCGCGCGGCGAGATAGATCACCCGGAAGGCTCCGCCCGCCCGGATGCGGATTTCCCGCACGCCAGGGCCGATGCCGGGCATGGATTTCGAGTTGCCGGGCTCCATCCAAGCTGCACCTGGTGCAGCGCGACACCGGCGTCCCTGCGCGCCTCGTCGGGAAAGCCCCGCAGGTCGGCCTTGCTGGTTCCCAGAAAGATTGCGCCTTTCATGAACAAGATGGATGAGGGCTCTGACTAGAAGGTTGTCCGACTGATCGGGGCGCAGCCGGGTAGGATAGGGACGGATTACCGAGTTCCGGGACGGGATTAGGCGATTTCCCGGAAATGATCGACCGGACGCGGCGCCGCCCGCTAGAGCGTCGGCCTCCGGTCGCGTCGCGCCGGTCACCGGAGGTTGAACCCGCGTGGTACGAAGCTCGTCGGAAATCACCTTAGCCGACGTGAAGGGGCGACTAAAGTCGCCCCTACAGTCGTCCCTACAGTCGCCCCTTGCGATCTACGGATCTTATAGGCATGCGCGGTCGGGGCCATTGTTCCCGACCTGCGCCGCAGGCTGCTCCCGCGCAAGCACCTCAGGTCGCGGGGTCCGGGGGAGAGTCTGCCGTTGCCGTTCGCCGCGGCTGGACCTTGAACGCGTCATCCAATTCGAGCCGCGCGTCGAACCGATGACCCTGATCGTCGCTGAAACCCTTGATCAGAGGCGTGCGGCGGTCGCGGATCAAAGCGGCGATCTGCAAGTCGGTCAGCCGCTTGCCGGAGACCTCGCGCAGCACCGCAAAATCACAGCCGGCCCGATAGCGGTCGCATCCAAAGCCCCGGTGGCCCTGGATGATCCGACCCTGACCGCATTTAGGGCAGGCCAACCCGATCGGGGCCGGCGGCACCGCTGCATCGGTCCCGCTCGAATGCGGTTGCGTTTGCGCAGGGGACTCGGCAGCCGGGGTCGACGGCGCTGCCGGCCCGAATTCAAACGCGACCTTGCCGTCCTCTCCCAGCCGCAGCGCGGCGCTGAAGGCTTTGCCGGCCTTGGATTGCAAGCCGTCCAGCGGGCCGATCCGGGCACCCGCCACCAACTGGCGCACCTGCTCCTTGGTCAATTTCAATCCGGCGATGGTCTTCCACACCGTGAAGGTGCAACCCTCCCGATAGCGACTGCAGCCGAAGGCGCGCACGGTCTCCTGGATCTCGCCCTGCTTGCACAGTGGGCAGCTCCCCAGCCCAGCGGGCCGCGGAGCGGCGGACTTGCCGCCGCGGCGGGCGGCGGCGCCCGGCCGGACGCCCTGGCCCTTGGCCGCCTGCGCCGTCGCCACCTGTTCCGGACTGAAGGCCGGCCCCGCCCAGACCTTGGGGATCAGGTCGCGGATCAGCTCGACGATCCCCTGATAAAACGTGGTCACCGGCCGACTGCCGTCCTCCACCTCGCGCAACTGCTGCTCCCAGGCCGCGGTCAGCTCCGGACTCTTGAGCGGCAGGGCGACCCGCTCGATCAGCACCCGGCCCTTCTCGGTGGCGCGCAACTGCTTGCGCTGGCGCTCCACGTAGCCGGTGCGGATGAGCTTTTCAATGATTTCAGCACGGGTCGCCGGGGTACCGAGCCCGGATGCCTTCATCGCCTGGGCCAGTTCCCGATCCTCGATGGTCCGCCCGGCATTCTTCATGGCCGCCAGCAGAGTCGCGTCGGTGTAGGGTCGGGGCGGGCTGGTTTCGCGCTCGCAGACTTCGAGCCGATCCACATGCACCGTCTGACCGACCGTGAGCGGCGGCAAGGGCTGGTCCTCGGCCGGCTCGTCCGCGGCAGCCTCCTCGCCGGACTTGGCCGGACCCGATCCGGCGACCGCTCCTGCCGTCGGCACCGGCGCACCCGCACCAGCGGCGACCGTCCAGCCGGGTTCCATCACCCGCGCCCCGCGGGCCACGAAATCGGCTCCGCCAATGTCGAGCCGGACGCGGGTCTCCTCCACTACTTGGTCAGGCAGAAAGACACAGACGAACCGCGTCTGCACCAGGTCGTAGACCCGCCGCAGCGGACCGTCCAAGCCCGCGGGCACCCGCCGGCCGGTGGGCAGGATGGCGTGGTGGTCGGTCAGCTTGGTCTGATCCACGTAGGCGCGGCCCAGCCGGTGGCCGGCCTGGAGCCGGGCGAGCGCGACCAGGGCCTGTGGGTGGTCGAGCCCCTGCAGGATCCCCGGCAGTTGATCCACCAGGTCCTCGCCGATATGACGACTCTCGGTCCGCGGATAGCTGATCAGCTTATGCGTTTCATAGAGTGCCTGGGCGAGTTCCAGGACCTGCGCGGCAGTGAATCCGAACCGCCGGTTGGCATCGCGCTGCAGGGTGGTCAAGTCATAGAGGGGCGGCGGGCGGTTGTGCTGAATCTGTTGCTCCAGCTCAACCACCGTCCCCGTCCGATGGGGCGCCAGCGCCTGATGCAGGCGCTCCGCATCCGCCTTCTTGTCGATCCGCGTCTGCCCGTCCTTGCTGTAGCGGGCACGAAAACCCTCGGCCAGATGCGCGACCAACTCGTAGAAAAAGACCTTCTGAAAACGCGCGATCTCCGCATCCCGCGCGCAGATCATCGCCAAGGTCGGCGTCTGGACCCGACCGATGGTGCACAGCACCCGGTTGTGCACCGTGTAGGCCCGGGTCAGATTCATCCCCATCAGCCAGTCGGCCTGCGACCGGGCCCGCGCCGCGCGCGCCAGATCGTCATAGGCACTGCCGGGCCGCAGTGCCTGCAGGCCCGCACGGATCGCCTCATCGGTCAGACTCGACACCCACAACCGATCGAAGGGCTTACGGCACCGCGCGTGCTCATAGATCAGCCGGAAGATATGCTCGCCCTCGCGGCCGGCATCCGTGGCGCACACCAGGCGCGCATTGGCCGGGTCGTTGATCAGCCCCTTGACGATCTTGAACTGCTCCGCCGTCTTGGATGCGAGCTTCAGCCGCCAGTGCTCCGGGATCATCGGCAGTTGGCCAGCGGACCAGCGCCCTAGCCACGGCGGGCCATAATCGTCCGGCTCCGCCAACTGAACCAGATGCCCCAGTGCCCAGGTGACGCAGTAGCCGTTGCCCTCCAGAAACCCCTGGCCCTTGCGGTTGGCGCCCAACACCCGGGCGATATCGCGCGCCACGCTGGGCTTCTCGGCGATGACGACGGTACTCATGGTACGGATTGACAGAACGCGTCGGACAATTGATAAGCTGTTGATAGCCGTTGGACGTGATCATCGTAGGGGCGGTTTCGAACCCGTCCCTACACCAAGGGTCTGTCTGCATATCAGGTAAGAAGGCTATAGCCGTCGGACGTGATCATCCGTAGGGGCGGGTTTCAAACCCGCCCCTACGCAAGGGTCGGTCCGGACATCAGGTAAGAAAGCTCTAACCAACACCTGTGTCGCCGCACCAGGGTTCATCCCGGCCGGCGCCGCCGGCGATCAGCGGTCCAGTGTGTTCTTCGATCGCCGATCATGGGACCATGGCAATCGTGAACTGAACCACCCAAACCCGGCCGGAGGCCATCATGCGTCGCTATCTCCGTCATCCGACTGATTGTCCAGTCGAGATCCGCCTGAGCGATGTCGTGCGCGACCGCGAATACCTGCGCAACATCAGCCGCGGCGGTCTGTGCTTCATCTCGACGATACCCATCGCCGCGGGCGCCGCGATCCACATCGAGATCCCGGTCGTGGAACCGACCTTCGAGACCGACGGCATTGTCGCCTGGTGTCACCCGACCGCCGACGGCTTCGAGGTCGGGGTCCGCTTCGCGGGCCGGGATCAGAACCAACAGCGCGTGGTGGAGCAGGTCTGTCAGATCGAACAGTTCAAGCGCGAAATCTGGATCCGCGACGGCCGGGAGCTGTCCGGGGAGGAGGCGGCCCTGGAATGGATCCGCGAACACCAGGCGGAGTTGCCGGTATGACCGCGCCCCAGCCGCGGATAGCGCCTGGTGATCGCGTGCGATGCCGCTGACAACCCTCAGTGCTTGTCGTCCGCCGCACCGGACCCGCGATGGGCGGCGAAGGCCATCTTGTCCAACACCCCCATCATCACCGCCGACACCACGAAGGTGAGATGAATGATCACGTACCACATCAATTTATCGTTCGAGATCTGTGGAATATTGACGAACGCCTGCAACAGATGAATCGACGAGATCGCGACGATGGACGCGGCCACCTTCAGCTTCAGCGTCCCGGCATCGAGCTTGCCCAGCCAGTCCAGCTTGTCGTCACCCTCTTGAACGTTCAGGCGTGACACGAAATTTTCGTAGCCCGAGAACATCACCATCACCACCAGACTGGCGACCAGGCTCAAGTCGATCAAGGCCAGCACGACCAGGATCATATTCTCTTCGGACGTCTCCAGAATGTGACTGAGCAAGTGCCAGAGTTCCTGGAAAAACTTCACACCGAGCACCAACAAGGTTAGCGACAGCCCCAGATAAATCGGGGCGAGCAGCCAGCGACTCCCATACAACAAGCGTTCGACCAGACGTTCCACGGTAAGCAACTCCAGAGGTTTCGATGCGCGCCCCGCCCGGCAACCAAGCGCTGTCGGCGGGGTGGCCAAGACGGACGCTAGTTTCCCCGGTGCGGCGGGGGGCGTCAACGTGCCCCGACAGGTACCGGGCCGATGCGGGCGTCTTGTGGGATGGATATGCGTAATGGGCCTTGATCGTAATCCCGGCCAGCGGTCTGCGTAGTCAGGGCTTCCAGCCCTGACGGTGTCAGGTCAGGATGGCCTGATTACGCACCCGGCGAGCCCAAGTGGCCGGAATCTTGATCGAGGCCGCGCGGCGCATCCACCATCAGCCTCGCTGCCGGTTGGGGCGCGCCGCACAACAGACCGGAGGTCGAGGCTTCAGCCGGACGCCGCATCGCCGCCCGCGAAAGCGTCGGCCTCCAGTTGCGTCGCCCGAATCACCGGAGGTTGAGCTCGCGTGGTCAGAAGTTCTTCGGCAATCTCCTTAGGCGGGCGCCGCGACGCGCACCGCGTTCTGCGGATGAATCTTAGGGCACGACAAGTATGCCCCGGATACTTGCGCAAGATCAGTGAATCGGTGACGGATTCGTTGCATGATCGCCCGGTCGCTCCGGCACGCCGCGCACCCGCAGTCTTGGGCGCGTCGGCAGACTCCGAACCATAAGACGAGGAGAACCACCATGCATGTTCTACCCGGCATCTTGCTCAGCCTGGCACTGATGTCCGTCGCACTCGCGCCTGCCCAGGCCAGCACGAACTGGCCGACGCCGCCCACCTTGGTCGACACCAACCCGCAGGTGTCCGGCCCCCTGACCGGCGGCACCGCGGATCACCGCAAGTTCGAGATTTTGCAGAAGCCATTCGCCTCAGGTCCGGATGTCACCAAGGCGTGCCTGAGTTGCCATACCGAGACCGGCAAGCACTTCATGAAGAATATTCACTGGACCTGGGACTACAAGGACCCGGTGACCAACCAGCAACTGGGCAAGAAGTTCCTGATCAACAACTTCTGCACCAATGCCCGCGGCAACGAGGGCATGTGCGCCCAGTGTCACGCCGGTTACGGCTGGAAAGATGAGAGCTTCGATTTCACCAACGAGGGTAACATCGACTGCCTGGTCTGCCACGACCAGACCGGTACCTATTACAAGACACCCAACAGCACCGGCAACGCGGCCTGCTCGGTGATGTTCGAGGGCAAGCCGGCCATCGATCTGAGTTTTATCGCACAGCGCGTGGGCTTGCCGGAGCGCGCCAATTGCGGTGCCTGCCACTTCAACGGCGGCGGCGGCGACAACGTCAAGCACGGCGATCTCTCGTCGGCGCTCAAGAGCCCGTCGCGTGAACTGGACGTGCATATGTCGCCCCAGGGTCTGAACTTCGCCTGCACCGCCTGCCATGTCACCAAAGACCATATCTGGGCCGGCAGTCGCTACGACGTCATCGCCAAGGATGAGGAGGGCCAGGGCAAGCCCGGTCAGCGTCGCGACGTGGCTACCTGTGAATCCTGTCATGGGATCACCCCTCACCAGAGCGGCTCGATCGAACACCGTAAGCTCAACCATCACGTCGCCTCGGTCGCTTGCCAGACCTGCCATATCCCGGCCTTCGCCCGCGGCGGCGTCGCCACCATGGTGGACTGGGACTGGCGCACCGCGGGCAAGACCAAGGCGGGCGAAGGTTACCATGAGCACGGCTACACCCAGGGCAACGGCCAGGAGCGCTACACCTACAAGTCGATCAAGGGCAACTTCACCTACGCCGAGAACGTCGTCCCCGAGTACGCCTGGTTCAACGGCCAGATGCACTACACCACCATCGACTCACGCTTCGATACCAACGCTCAGCCCATCGCCATCAACGCCTTCGACGGCAGTCGCGACGACATCCGCTCGCGCATCTGGCCCTTCAAACGGATGCACACCTGGCTGCCCTTCGATACCGGCAACGGCACCCTGGTTTACACGCATCTGTGGGGTGACGACAATGAGGCGTACTGGGGCAATTATGACATGGGTAAGTCGATCGCTCGCGGCATGAAAGACTTCGGGCTGCCCTACTCAGGCCAGTTCGGTTTCGTGGAGACCACCTCCTTCTGGCCCATCACCCACATGGTCGCTCCCAAGGAGGACGCGCTGGCCTGTCGCGAGTGTCACTCCCAGAATGGCCGTCTGGCCACCGTGGAAGGCGTCTATCTGCCTGGACGGGATCGCAACTATTGGCTGGATTTGGTCGGCGTCTTATTGGTGTCGGGCACCATCGGCGGGACCCTGGCTCACGGCCTGATGCGCCGCCTGCTTCGCAAACACCACCAGGGGGAGAATCACTGATGGCCACCCGCCGCGTTCTGATTTTTACGATATTCGAGCGTTTCTGGCACTGGACCCAGATGGCGTTGATCATGACCATGCTGGTCACCGGGTTTGCCATCCACGGGCTTTACGTCTCGATGCCTTTCGACACCGCCGTGACGCTGCATACGCTGGCCGCCCTGGCACTGCTGGCCCTGTGGATTCTTTCCACTTTCTGGTTGTTTACGACCGGAAACTGGAAGCACTACGTGCCCACCGCGGAGGGGCTGGGGCAGGTGCTGCGCTTCTATTCCTACGGGATCTTCCAGGGCGAACGTCATCCTTACCGGAAGGCGTATTGGCGCAAGCACAACCCGCTGCAGGCCATCGCGTACCTGGCGCTCAAGCTGGTGCTCTTCCCGGCCATCTGGGTCTCGGGGCTGTTCTATCTCTTCTATTTCGCCTGGGGCGACGTCCGCTTCGCTGCAGCCGGACTGGAGTGGGTGGCGCTGATCCACACCGCCACGGCCTATGCAATCCTGACGTTCGTCATCATTCATGTGTATATGCTGACCATCGGACACTCGTTCGCGGCGCATGTGGCCCCGATGCTGACCGGCTTCGATGAGGTCGATCTGACCCCGGAGGAAGAAGCCTACCTGACCGCGGATGAGCCGAGCCATATCCGTTGACGGCGCGCTTAAAGTGCAGCGGGGCGACTGAAGTCGCCCCTACAAGTTCAATAAGACCGCCGCACTTCCAGCACATCCGGGGTCTGCGCCAGCTTGGCGAGCAGACGCTCCAGTTGCTCCATATCCCGCACCTCGACGGTGAACCGCATGGCCGCGGTGTCGGTGGTGCGCTCGGAGTGGGTGTTGACGCCGATCACGTCGACGTCCGCATCGGCAAAGACCGATGAGACGTCACGCAGCAGTCCCTTGCGGTCCGCCGCGATGACCAGGATATCGACCGGATAGGCGGCGTCCGCGGGCTGGTGCGCCCAGCGCACCCGCACCAGCCGATCGGCCTCGTTTGCCGGGAGGTGACGGACGTTGGAGCAGTCCCGGCGATGGACGGTGACGCCGCGCCCCCGGGTAATGAAGCCGACGATGGCGTCATAGGGCACCGGCTTGCAGCAATTGGCGATCTGCGTCAGCAGGTCGTCCACCCCCTCGACCACCACCTCCCCGGCGCCGGCACCCGACTTGGCGGGAGCGCGCGTGCGCGTCTCCGGTTCACGGCTCTCCCCCCGGCCCTCCCGCGACTCCCGACCGTCCTGCAGGCGCGGCTCGCCCACCTGACGCGCGACCACACCCACCGCCAGGTCACCCCGCCCCAAGGCGGCCAGCACGTCCTCCCCGCGCTTGAAGTTGTTACGGACGGCGAGTTGATCGATCTGGAGCTTTTCGACGATGCCCAGACGCATCAGCTCCTTATCCAGTGCGCTGCGCCCAATCTGAACATGCAGATCGTGGTCTTGCTGCTTGAACCACTGGCGCACCCGGTTGCGGGCGCGCGCGGTGGTCAGATACCCCTGGTGGGGGCTCAGCCAGTCCCGACTGGGGGTCGCATTCTTCTGGGTGAGGATCTCGATCGTCTCGCCGCTGTTGAGTGTGTAGCTCAGCGGGACGATCCGCCCGTTGACCCGGGCGCCGCGGCAACGGTGGCCGATCTCCGAGTGCACGGCATAGGCGAAATCCAGCGGCGTGGCACCCTTTGCCAGTTCGATCACCTTGGCCTGGGGGGTGAGCACATAGATGTGGACCGGCTCGAACTCGGACTTGAAGCGCTCTAGGATATCGGTGGCGTCCTCGCCCTCGCTCTTGAGCTCCAGGAAGTTGCGCATCCAAACGATGCGGCGCTGAAACTCCGCATCGTGCCCCTTCTTGGCCTCCTTGTAGGCCCAGTGGGCGGCGACGCCCAGTTCGGCATGACGGTGCATCTCATGGGTGCGGATCTGGATCTCCAGCGGCTTGTCGCCGGGGCCGATGACCGCGGTGTGCAGCGACTGATACAGGTTGCCCTTGGGGCTGGCGATATAGTCGTCGAACTCCTTGGGAATGTGCCGCCAGAGTCCATGGACCAGCCCCAGTGCGGCATAGCAGTCGGCGACCGTATCCACCAGCACGCGGACGGCGCGCAGATCGAAAATCTCACCCAGATCGACACCCTTGCGCTGCATCTTGCGCCAGATGCTATAGATGTGTTTAGCCCGGCCGGTGACTTCGGCCTTGATCCCGGCCTCCGCGAAGGTCTGTTGCAGGGCGGCGATGATGTCCCGAATGTATTGCTGGCGCTCCTCGCGCCGCTCGGCGATGGCGCGGACCAGGGCCGCATACTCCGCCGGCTCCAGATAGCGCAGGGCTAGATCTTCCAGCTCCCACTTGACCTGCCACATCCCCAGCCGGTTGGCCAGCGGAGCATAGATGCGCTGGGTGTCGCGACTGATCCGGGCGCGCCGCTCGGGCTCCAAATCCTTGATGGCGCGCATCAGGTGCAGCCGTTCAGCCAGCACCACCAACACCACCCGCACATCCTCGGCGATGCCGAGCAGCAGGCGGCGCAGGTTCTCCTCGTGCTCCTGCTGATCCTTGGCCGCGATGATCGACTCGACATTGGCGATCTGACCAATGCGCGCCAGATCCCCGACCATGCGGGCGATCCCCGCGCCGAAGCGATCGGCGAGCTTGGCCTCGGTCAGATCGCCCTGATCCATACAGCCGTTGAGCAGGGCGGCGATCACGGTCTCGTGATCCATGCGCAATCGCGCCAGGATGTCCGCGGTGGACAGCACATGGCGTACATGGGTCTCACCGGTCTCGATGCGGCGGTCGCCGCGACAGCGGGTCAGGGCGGTGCAGGCCCCGGCGATCAGCTTGAGATCTTCAGTTCCGTAGTTGCACGCGAGGTTGTCCAGCCAATGGCGGATCGCGTCATCATCGCCGATATCCGGCGCGGGCAGGTTGTAGACGGGTTTGACCATGGGGAAGCCTCCGGTTGCCAGCCGCCATTTGCCTTTGCCTCAAGCCGCCTCAGTCCAACACGTGACTGACCAACCCGTCCGCCAGCTTGGGCTCGAACCAGGTGGACTTGGGCGGCATCACCTCACCGGAGTCGGCCACCGCCATCAGATCGTCCATCCGGGTCGGATGGAGCGAAAAGCCGACGGCCATTTCGCCCGCGTCCACCCGCGCACGCAGCGGTGCCAGGCCGCGGATACCGCCGACGAAGTCGATCCGCTCATCGCGCCGGGGATCGACGATGCCCAGCACGGGTTCGATCAGATGGTCCTGCAGCAGACTGACATCCAGCCGGCCGACCGGATCATCATACGGGATGCGGGCGGGGTCCAGCGCAAGGCGGTACCAGTGACCGCCAAGATACATGCCAAACACGCCCGGACCCTCCGGATGCACCGGCCCGACCGCTCCCTCGACGGCGAAGGGCACCGCCAGACGCTCCATCAGGGCGTCCGCAGTCAAGCCGTGCAGGTCACGCACCAGACGGTTGTAAGCCAGAATCTGCATCTGATCATGGGGGAAGATCACCGCTAGAAAATAATTATAGGACTCCTCCCCGGTGTGGTGCGGATTGGCGGCTCGGCGCGCCGCGGCCACCCGCGAGGCCGCGGCCGAGCGGTGGTGACCATCCGCCACGTACAGCGCGTCCAGCGCCTCGAAGGCGCCAGTCAGCCCGTCGATCACGGCCGGGTCGGCGATGGGCCAGAGTTCGTGGCGCACGCCCTCGGCGGCGACGATGTCCAGTTCCGGGACGGTGGCGCTCACTCGCGTGAGCACACTGTCGATGGTCGGCGTGGCCCGATAGACCAGGAACACCGGGCCGGTCTGGGCATTGAGCACCTCGATCTGGCGGACCCGGTCATCCTCTTTCACCGGGCGGGTGAACTCGTGCTTCTTGATCCGCTCCGCGTCATAGGCCGCCACCGAGGCGGCGGCGACCAGACCGGTCTGCACATGGCGGCCCATGGTCAGGCGATAGCAGTAATAGCGCGGCGCCGGATCACGCACCAGCACCCCCGCCGCGAGCATCCCGTCCAGGTTCTCCCGCGCCTTGGCATAGACCGCCGGCGCGTACGGATCGGTCTGCGGCGGCAAGTCCACCTCCGGACGCGAGACATGCAGGAAACTCCAGGGCCGGCCGACGACCATGGCACGCGCCTCCTCGGCGTTCATCACGTCATAAGGCGGGGCAGCGACCTCGATGGCACGGCCGGGGGCCGGGCGCAAACCGGCGAAAGGCTTGATCAGCGGCATGACGGGGACTCGGTTATTGGTCATCGCGACACAGGTTTCACTACAATGCAACCGGCTGGGGCAGATCGCGGCCCCGGTAGTTCAGCTCGCGGCCTCCCTAGCGGGCGGGCGGGGCATACAGGATACCCCCATTCAACCACAAGGCATTCAGGCCGCGCTTCATCTTGAGCGCCGACCCCTCACCCAGGTTGCGCTCGAAGATCTCGGCATAGTTGCCCACCTGATCGATGATCCGGTAGCTCCAGCCGTGATCCAATCCAAGCAGCTTGCCGCTGGCGCCGTCCACATCGAGCAACAGGCGCAGGTCGGCGGATTGGGCGCGGGCGCGCACCTGATCCACGTTCTTGGAGTCGATGCCCGCCTCCTCCGCGTTGATCAGGGTAAATAGGGTCCAGCGCACGATATCGAACCAGCGGGCGTCATCGCGCCGCACCGCGGGTGCCAGCGGCTCCTTGGAGATCACCTCGGGCAGGATGCGATGCGCACTCTCGTTGCCCAGCGCGGCACGCACCGCATGGAGTTGGGAGTGGTCGGCGGTCAGGGCGTAGCAGGTCCCGTCCAGGTAGGCCTTGGTCGCGGTCTTGATGTCGGGGAACTGCTTGAGGTCCAATTCCTTGCTATGAAGACTGAAATAGGCGCGCGCAGCGTCAGGCCCGGTGGTATCCGCCAGGGCGCAGATCGACTGCTTTTTCAGTTCCAACGCACTCAGGGTGTTGGTGTCGCGGCGGACCATGAAGCCCTGACCATCGTAATAGAGCGTCGCGACGAAGACGATCTCCAGATCGAGATCGCGCGACAGCGTCCAGGTCGTGTTGCGCGAGAGCAGATCGATCTCACCCTCGTTCAGCACGTCGAACCGATTGGCGGTCGAGATCGGCACCAGGTCCACCTTGTCCTTGTGACCGAGCACAGCCGCCGCCACCGCCCGGCAAAAATCCACATCCAGCCCGCTCCAGACGCCGTTGGCGTCCTTATGAGAAAGCCCCGGCAATTCGCCGTTGACCCCGCAACGCAACACCCCGCGCTGTTTCACATCAGCCAGGGTGTCCGCCTGGGCCGCGGAGGTCAGACCCAGGGAAAGGACAACCAAGGCCAGGGCGGCAAGCCAGCGAGACGGCTGATGCATGGTGAGGCTCCAAGGGATTCGATCGGGTGGCGATCACGCGTTTGGCGCGGACCCGGCGCCTGAGCCGTCCGCCGCACGCACACCGGGCTGATGGTGCTGCGGCTGATAGTGTACCAGCATGGACGGCTGCGGTTCTCTGGTTCCCATGGGTAGCCGCAGAGCCGCAGGGGTGCGGTCCAAAGTGATGTGTTCACAGACCTGCCTAGGATGGGCAGAGCGAAAGCGATGCCCATCCGGCCACCGAGCATGGATCGAGCATAGGCCCGGGTCACAAGGGTCGGGGTCAGGCCTTTCCATCTTCCTTCCAGGAGAGATCGGAGTCAGCGGGACTCGGCGTTAGGTCGCTTCGGTCGCCTTTCGCCTGGTTTGACTTGCTGCGTAGACAATCTTGCTGAGACGCGAGTAGTGCAAGCCGAAATAGTCGGCGATGCTCCGCATCGTATGGCCACCGCTCGCGTAGGCCGCCACGATCGCACCATCACGATCAGCATGCTTGCGGGCGTAGTACGCCAGCGGTTTGACGATTCGCGGCGCTTTCGCCTGCGGGGCTTCACGCAGGTCGTGGCCGCCAGGGACCTTCTGCTGCATCGCCTCCACAAACGCGTCGCAACCGAGAAACACCAGTTGCTGCGCTCCCACACCGCACCCAGGATGGCGAGGAACAGCTGCCGATCGCCGTCGGAAAGATAGATGCCCTCGCGGCCGTCACCCCGTGCTGTTACGTGGCAAAGCGCTTGCGAATTCCAGCCGAAGGAGTCTTGACATGCCCAGAGTCTAACACCCTGCAGGAAAAAGGAAAGACCTGACCCCGGACTGTTTGTGACCCCCCGACTGCTCGTATGACCCCGGACTGCTTGGGGGTGTGCCGGAATATTGGATTTTCGACTTGAACGGGGAGACACTGGAGGTCTGCCACGAACCACAGAACGGCGGCTATGCGCAGCGATGGGTTCTGGCGGCGGATGCGCAGGCCTCCCCGCTGGAAATAAGCACTCAGCACAGCTTGGTCGGCGACCTGCTTGCCCTGAAGTACTTCATTGCGGAGTTGAACGACATGAGCGACAACCAACAGTATGCTTGATGCGGTTCGAGTACTCACCGCATTCTACACGCTACGCGCCAACATAAGGCAACCCACGGGAGTCAAGCCGCGGTTGATCTGCTCGAGTCCGACCGCGATGATACAAAGCAACCAATCCGTCGCTTTCACCGTCCCCAAATCGGTCCACCAGACGCCGCCGTCCACGACGGAGGACTTGATCAGATGAGCAACCTCAGCTTGCTGTATAAGAAGGACTTTTCCGACTGGACCGCGCGCACCGTCGACCTGCTCCGACAGGGACGCTTTGCGGAGTTGGACATCGATCACCTGATAGAGGAATTGAACGACATGGGCAAGAGCCAACGACACGAGCTGGTCAACCGGCTGCGTGTGCTGCTGGCGCATCTGCTCAAGTGGTAGTTCCAGTATCGACAGATCTCCGAACCCTGGGCGGAGTGCGAGGGCAAGAGCTAGCGCAACACCATCATTGAGCAACGGGCGGCGCTGGTGGATAGCATCGCGGAGTCCTATGGTCAGGCGGCCGATCTGGCGATGCAGGAGTCGGGACTATCGGCGGCGGCCTTCCCGGTGGAATGTCTCTATAGCCAAGGGCAGATCCTGGATCGGGATTATTACCCGCCACTGGAATAGGGAGACCCAGCACTGTTTCGTTTCCGTCCAGTGGGTGCTCGGTCCGGCACTGGTTTCAGCTTGAATCCAGAGTAAACGGTTGCTTATCAATAATCTACGGACACCCTCACGTATCTCAATCTCGTGTAAGCATCAACTATCTCATTGTTTCCATGAAGATGATGCAGAGACTCCCTCGGGACCAACGTGCGAAGGTGCTCCGCAAGGCTCTGATAAACAAAAGAACTGACAAGGAGTGGAACTGAACCAGTGCCGAATACCAACACGTACGGCTTAAGCTTGACCCACCCGGTCTCGGTCTGGAACCGCCCGCTCTCCATCGAGCCCAAAGGCTTTTTCCTCAATCTGGCCAAGGCTGCCGTCAACGGCGCCAAGCTGGAACTGGACGACGCCTTCGAGAACCTGATGGATGCCCTTCAGGCGTCCGGGGTCGGGGACCAGGCCGGACAGGTCGCCTGGGTCCTGATCTATCGTGCGCTGATGCAGGCAACCGCGGACTTGGTGACGGACGCCGCGGACCTGTTCCTGCTGGCGGACCGGGACCGGCTTCCGGACGCCGCCGCCCAGGAGGCCCTTGGCGCCGTACTCGCCGGCCACCTGCTCCACTGCGAGGCACGGATCGACAGCGAGTTCTTCGCCCACCCCGAGCGCTTCGGGCTGCTCGCGGACTTCAAGCCAGGCTTCAGCCACTGGCTCCAATGCCTCGGGCTCGACCCCGGGTCGGCGGCGGCCCTAGCGGGGCGATTGCCGGGCCGCTTCACCCTCGCCCTGCACGGGGAGTGGCTGAAGGAGCCCGAGCGCTTCGCGGTCATCGGCCAGGCCATCGACTCGCCCTTCACCCGCGCCGTCGGCCGTCGCCGACACTGGCTGCAATACGCGGCCTGGCTGCGCGAGCAGGTCAACGGGCGCATGTTCGGGGAGCCCTTCGGGCTGCGGCAGGTCTATGTCCCGTTGCGCGCCTACTACCACGAGCGCCCCAAGGGTGACACCGAACTGAAGACAGAGGGACCGGGCACCAGCCGCGAGGATGGTCGGCGCATCGTGCTGGACCTGACCCAAACACTGGCCGACTGGGTAGCCAAGTGGGACCCGGAAGACCCGGTGCGGGTGGTCAGCGGCGGCCCCGGCTCCGGTAAGTCATCCTTCTGCAAGATGCTCGCCGCGGACCTGGCCGACTCCCTGGGCATCCCGATCCTCTATTGCCCGCTGCACCTCATCGACCCCCAGGCGGACCTGATCCAGGCGATCGTCGGCTTCGTGACCCAGGACCGTTACCTCCAGGGGAGCCCACTGGACGGTCGGGAGGGCGAGGACCGGCTGCTCGTCATCTTCGACGGACTGGACGAACTCAGCATGCAGGGCCGCGCCGCCGCCGAGGTCGCCCAAAGCTTCGTGGACGAAGTGCTGCGCAAGGCCGCCGCCTTCGCCGGCCAGGGTCTGCACCGACAGTTCCTGATCAGCGGCCGTGACCTGGCGGTACAGGCCAACGCCGGCCGGCTCAGGCGCACCGGTCAAGTGCTGCACGTCCTGCCCTATCAAGTTGCCAAGCAGGAACGGGAAGGTTACGAGGACCCACAGGGCCTGCTGGCGCAGGACCAACGGGACCTCTGGTGGCAGCGCTATGGCCAGGCGAGCGGCAAGGGTTTCACCGAGATGCCGCAGGAACTCGGCTCGGCGAATCTGGCCGAGATCACCCGCCAGCCGCTACTCAACTACCTGATCGCACTCAGCCACGGCCGCAAGCGGCTCGACTTCTCCCAGGAGACCACGCTCAACGCCATCTATGCCGACCTGCTCCATTCGGTCTACGAACGCCAGTGGGAAGGCGGGCGGCGGCACAGCGGCACCGGTGAACTGGCGGAGAAGGACTTCGACCGCATCCTGGAAGAGATCGCGCTCGCCGTCTGGCACGGCGACGGCCGGGTCGCGACCGTGGAGACCATCCACCGGCGCTGCCAACGGAGCAAGCTCGACCGCTATTTGGAGCAGTTCCAGGAGGGCGCCAAGAAGGGCGTCACCCGGCTCCTCACCGCCTTCTATTTCCGCCAGGCGGGCGATGTGCGCGGCGAGAAGACCTTTGAGTTCACCCACAAGAGCTTCGGCGAATACCTCACCGCGCGACGGCTGGTGCGCATGTTGGCTGCGGTACAGACCCAACTCGACCGCCAGGCGGAGAACCCGGACGACGGCTGGGACGAGCGGCGGGCGCTGGAGCATTGGGCGGAGATCTGCGGACCCACGGCGATAGACAACTATGTGAATGATTTCGTACAGCACGAAGTCGCGATGCAGCCGCCGGAGGATCGGGCACGCTGGCAGCGCACCATCTGCCGGCTGATCGAGTCGGCGGTGACCCATGGGATGCCGATGGAGCGGCTTGGACTGTCGCGCTTTCAGGAGATGGTGCGGCACTCACGCAATGCGGAGGAGGCGCTGTTGGCGATGCATTTTGCTTGTGCCCGATTGACCCGGGAGGTGGTTGAGATCAAGTGGTCGTTGCGAACAGCGTTCGGAGAATGGCTGAAACGGTTGCAGGGACAAAGGGAGTGGCTTGATAACACATTGGCGCAGAGGTCACTTGGATACCTAGCCCTAGGTCACTCGGGGATTGACCTGGCTGACCTTTTTGAAGCTCGCCTTGAGGGAGCCAGCCTGTCTGGTGCTTCGATTCATTACGCTACCCTGAACTTTGCCAGCCTGACAGACGCTAACCTGTCGCACGCCATGCTGAGGAACGCCAACCTGAGGTACGCCATACTGAGGTACGCCATACTGAGGAACGCCAACCTGAGGTACGCTAACCTCACGGACGCCGACCTGACGGGCGCCAACCTGACGGAAGCCAACCTGACGAACGCCAACCTGATGCGCGCAACTCTCACAAACGCTCAGATGCCCGACAAATGGCAGAACCCGAAAATCCCCCCAACGAGAGAGCCCAGTCGCGACTCAGCCGATCCGGGCGACGACTCCTGAACCCGTTGCCCCGGTCCCGGCGAATCACCAACCATGCCCGACCGGACACAAAAAAAGCCCCGCCAAAGCGGGGCTTTTTCTCACCAAACCGGTGACGCTTTACGGCCTACATCATATCCATGCCGCCCATGCCACCCATTCCGCCCATGCCGCCGCCGCCCGGCATGCCGCCGCCGGCGTCGCCCTTCGGCTCTTCAGCGACCATGGCCTCGGTGGTGATCATCAGACCGGCCACGGACGCGGCGTTCTGCAGCGCCGAACGGGTGACCTTGGTCGGGTCCAGGATGCCCATTTCGACCATGTCGCCGTATTCGCCGTTGGCGGCGTTGTAGCCGTAGTTACCGGTCCCCTCGGCGACCTTCTGCAGCACCACGGACGGCTCGGCGCCGGCATTGGCGACGATCTGACGCAGCGGCTCTTCCATTGAGCGGCAGCCGATGGCGATGCCGACGTCCTGGTCGTGGTTATTGCCCTTGATGGTGTTCTTGATAGCCATCAGCGCACGAATCAGCGCCACGCCGCCGCCGGGGACGATGCCTTCCTCGACGGCCGCACGGGTGGCGTGCAGGGCGTCTTCGACGCGCGCCTTCTTCTCCTTCATTTCCATCTCGGTTGCGGCACCGACCTTGATCAGGGCCACACCGCCGGCCAGCTTGGCCAGCCGCTCCTGGAGCTTCTCCTTGTCATAGTCGGAGGAGGTTTCCTCGACTTGGGCGCGGATCTGCTCGCAACGGGACTTGATGTCAGCCTCGGAGCCGGCGCCGTCGATCAGGGTGGTCTCTTCCTTGGTGACCTGGACCTTCTTGGCGGTGCCCAGATCGTTCAGCGTGGCTTTCTCCAGCGACAGGCCGATCTCCTCTGAGATGACGGTGGCGCCGGTCAGCACCGCGATGTCCTGCAACATGGCCTTGCGGCGATCACCAAAGCCGGGAGCCTTGACCGCGCACACCTTGATGATGCCGCGGATGGTGTTGACCACCAGGGTCGCCAGGGCTTCGCCCTCGACGTCTTCGGCAACGATCAACAGCGGCTTGCCGGACTTGGCGACGGCTTCCAGTACGGGGAGCAGGTCGCGGATGTTGGAGATCTTCTTGTCGTGCAGCAGGATGAAGGGCGCTTCGAGCTCGACGCTCTGGCTCTGCTGGGTGTTGATGAAGTAAGGCGAGAGGTAGCCGCGATCGAACTGCATGCCCTCGACCACGTCCAACTCGTTGTGCAGGGACGTGCCTTCCTCGACGGTGATGACGCCTTCCTTGCCGACCTTTTCCATTGCCTGCGCGATGATCTCGCCGATGGAGTCATCGGAGTTGGCGGAGATGGTGCCGACCTGGGCGATCGCCTTGGTCTCGGTGCAGGGCTTGGACATCAGCTTGAGCTGCTCGGTGGCCGCCGTAACGGCCTGCTCGATGCCGCGCTTCAGATCCATCGGGTTCATGCCGGCGGCAACGGCCTTGAGGCCCTCGCGAACCATGGCCTGGGCCAGCACGGTGGCGGTGGTGGTGCCGTCACCCGCGACGTCGGAGGTGTGGGAAGCGACTTCCTTCACCATCTGGGCGCCCATGTTCTGGAACTTGTCCTTGAGCTCGATCTCCTTGGCCACGGACACGCCGTCCTTGGTGACGGTCGGGGCGCCGTAGGACTTCTCGAGTACCACGTTCCGACCCTTGGGACCCAGGGTGACCTTGACCGCGTCGGCCAGGATGTTCACGCCTTCCATCATCCGGGCGCGGGCTTCGCCGCCGAACTTAACGTCTTTTGCGCTCATGGGAATCTATCTCGATCGAAATTGGTTATCAGGTGGGGATGCGGACGGGGCGTCAGGCCGATCAGACCTCGACCACGCCCATGATGTCGTCTTCGCGCATCACCAGAAAATCTTTGCCGTCGAGTTTGACCTCGGTGCCGGAATACTTGCCGAACAGGACGCGGTCGCCGACCTTCAGGTCCAGCGGGCGGGTCTCGCCGTTGTCCAGGATCTTGCCATGACCGACAGCAATCACTTCGCCCTGGATCGGCTTTTCGGTAGCGGAATCGGGGATGACGATGCCGCCCGCGGTGGTGCGCTCCTCTTCCATACGGCGGACGACGACGCGATCGTGCAGGGGACGAATGTTCATGTGGTGTCTCCTTGAAGGGTGTTGGCGAAGGAAAGTGCGTGTGCGGCGCTGGTCGCGGCCGGGATTGTTAGCACTCATCAGAAGCGAGTGCTAATAGTAGGGCCTAAACGGCAAGTGTCAAGGTGTAAGGGCTTCAGGACCGAAGCAGCGCGGGTCGCAAGCAAGGCAGAGTCAGGCCAGTTGCGTAAATTATCGTGTACGAACGAGCACTGCACGGATCCCGCCGGGTCCGCGCGTCCGGCCGAACGGCAACAGGCTTTCTCGCCTTGTTATCGCTCCGGAACGATTCCGATGAGCGCCGATCAAAACGGATCGGAACCGATCAGTGCTCAATCTTCGCGCCGCCACCGCCCCTCGATGACGCGCGGCCCGCGATCCGAGCCCGCGGCCGGGACCGGGACGATGTGGATATACCGGCGAATCAGCCGACGACGCAGCGGCGGGACCAGGAGCAGAAACCCGACGAGGTCGGTGAGAAAGCCGGGCAGCAGCAGGAACAGGCCGGCCACCAGGATCAAGGCGCCGTCCAAGAGTTCCAGCGCCGGGATCTGGTCGCGCGCCATGCTGTCCCGGACCCGCATCAGCACACCGAAACCCTGGTGACGCACCAACCAGGTCCCGAGGATGGCGGTGAGGATGGCCACGGCGATCGTCGGGAAGGCGCCGATGACCGAGCCGACCTTGATCAGAACGTAGACCTCGATCAGGGGCAGGCCGATAAACAGAAGCAGCAGAAGGAGGGGCACGGTGTAATTCTCTGGGTGGGTTGCGGCGGTTCACCGCGGAGTGGTAACCAATATCCGGCCAATGCTCAACGTCTGTGCCGGGGCTACGCGTTCAAGTAGCAGCCAAACACGCGCAGACGCCGTATCATCCCACATCCGCCGTCGGCACCGCGCCAACCGTCGGCCCGTCACCTGCCAGACCGAGTGATTCATGACCACCGACACCGACTGCCGACTGGTATTCTGCACCTGCCCGGATCAGGAGACCGCCGCCCGTATCGCCGGGCGGCTGGTCGGCGACCGGCTGGCCGCCTGTGTGAACCTGCTGCCGGGCCTCACCTCGATCTATCGCTGGCAGGGTGAGGTCCAGCGGGAGGCCGAGGTCCTGTTGCTGATCAAAACGGTGGCGGCGCGCGTCCCCGCGCTGAGCGAGACGTTGCGCGGATTGCACCCCTACGAGCTGCCGGAGATCATTGCCCTGCCCATCACCGACGGGCTGCCCGACTACCTGACCTGGGTGACGACATGCACGCAAACAGACGAGTGAGCCGCGGGTTACAACCCGCCAACCGATTGATCCGGGTGCTGACGCTGTTGCTGCTGGTCTGGGCAATCGCCGCGCCCACCGCGGCCGATGAGGAATTCCTGCTGCCGGAGCAGGCCTTCCAGGTCACCGCCGCGGCCGACGGGGCCGACGCGGTGCGGGCACGCTGGACCATCGCCGACGGCTACTATCTTTATAAAAGCAAATTCCGATTCACATCGCCCTTCCCGGACGTGGAACTGGGCGACCCGGAACTGCCGACGGCGCAGCGCAAACACGACGCGTTTTTTGGCGAGGTCGAGGTCTACCGTGGCCAGGTGGAGGTCCGCATCCCGGTCACCCGGCGAACGAACACCGACGCGCTGACGATCGAGGCGACCTCCCAGGGTTGCGCCGATGCGGGGCTCTGTTATCCCCCGCAGCGGCAAACGCTCGTGGTGCGCTTGCCCGAGACCGCCGCGGAAGCCGCCCCGCCGCGCGTCGCCGCCGCCGTACCGGACGCCGCGCCCGCACCGCTCACCGGCCATCGCCCGGGCGGGCCAATCTCAGGCATCGCGCAAAGCCTGGTGTCGCAAGTGGGACCTGGAATCGACGACGATCTCCTGACGGCCGAACAGGCGTTCGTCTTCCGGGCCGAGCTGGACGCCCCGGAGCGGATCGACCTGACCTGGGACATCGCCCCCGGGACCTACCTCTATCGGGACAAGGTCGAGATCGCCCTGGACGGCGCGACCGACGTCTCCCTGGGCGCTTTCCAACTCCCCCCCGGCGAAATCAAGCGCAACACGATCCTGCCAGACGGCAGCACCGGCGACGTCGCGGTCTACCATGATCGGGTCTCACTCGTCCTGCCCTTACTGCGCCGCGGCACCGCAGCGAGCGCGGTCACCCTGGTCGCCAAGTACCAGGGCTGCGCCGAGCGCGGCATTTGCTATCCGCCGCAGACCCAGCGGTTCACGCTCGCCCTGCCGCCGGTTGCTCAGGTCGCGGCCGCGCCGGAACCAACGCGGGACCCGTCCGTCGCCGCGTTGGTCGGCGCGCCACCCGCGGCGACCGACCGGTCAGTCAGCGCGCCGGAACCGGTCGCCGAGCAGGACCGCATCGCGTCGGTGCTGGCCGAGCGCAACCTGTGGGCGGTCATCGCCCTGTTCTTCGGCTTCGGGCTCTTGCTCGCGTTCACCCCCTGCGTCTTCCCGATGATCCCCATCCTCTCCGGGATTATCGCCGGCGTCGGCCCCGGTATCACCACCCGTCGGGCCTTCACCCTGTCCCTGGTCTACGTTCTGGCGATGGCGCTGACCTATACCGTGGCCGGGGTGCTGGCCGGGCTGTTCGGCGCCAACCTCCAGGCGGCCTTTCAGAATCCGTGGATACTCTCGGCCTTCGCCCTGGTCTTTGTATTGCTGGCGCTCTCGATGTTCGGATTCTATGACCTGCAACTGCCGTCGAGCCTTCAATCCAGGCTGGCGGAGGTCAGCAACAAACAGGCGGGCGGCACCCTGATCGGCGTGGCCATCATGGGCCTGCTCTCAGCCCTGATCGTCGGACCCTGTGTCGCCCCGCCGCTGTTTGGTGCACTGATTTACATCAGTCAGACCGGCGACGCGGTGCTGGGCGGGGTCGCGCTCTTTGCGCTGAGCCTGGGGATGGGCGCACCCCTGGTCGCCATCGGCACCTCGGCCGGCAAGCTGCTGCCCCGCGCCGGCGCCTGGATGGATGCGGTCAAAGCGGTGTTCGGCGTAGCCCTGCTGGCCGTGGCCCTGACCATGCTGGAGCGGATCCTGCCCGCGGCCGTGGCGATGCTGCTCTGGGGGCTGCTCCTGATCTGCTCCGCGGTTTACCTGGGGGCGCTCAGTCAGGTCCCTGTCGGGGCGAGCGGCTGGGCCCGGTTGTGGAAGGGACTCGGCGTCGGATTGCTGATCTACGGCGCTTTGATGCTGGTGGGCGCCGCGGCGGGCGGCAAAGACACCGTGCAGCCGTTGCGCGGTCTGCTGGTCGGCGGCGGGGCCGGCAGTGCCCTGCCGCATGCACAGTTCAAGCGAATCAAAACCACGGCGGACCTGGATCGGGAACTCGCGGCCGCGACCGCTGCCGGTCAACCAGTGATGCTCGACTTCTACGCGGACTGGTGCGTGTCCTGCAAAGAGATGGAGCGCTACACCTTCAGCGACCCGACGGTGATCCGGGAACTGGGCCGGTTCGTGCTGCTCCAGGCCGACGTGACCGCCAATGACGCTGCCGACCAGGCGCTGATGCAGGGCCGCTTCAAACTCCCCGGCCCCCCGGCGATCCTGTTCTTTAGTTCCACGGGTGCCGAGACGCCAAGCCTGCGTCTGGTCGGGTTTAAACCAGCGGAGGCCTTTGCGGCCCACCTGCGGCGGATCGCACCATGAATGCGTTCAAGGTGGTCGGAGTCACCCTGTTGGCGGCAGGGATCAGCGTGGGCACCGCCCTCTTCGGCGAACGCTGGCTGGCACGCAAGGGCCCTGCTGACCAGAGTACGATGGGGGGCGCCGCGCTGTTACATGGCCTGCCCGACTTCAAACTGCCGGATCTCGCGGGCCGCGAGGTGGCGAGCACCGCCTGGGCCGGGAAGGTGCTGGTCATCAACTACTGGGCGAGCTGGTGCCCGCCCTGTGTGCGCGAGCTGCCGCTCCTCATCCAGACACAGCAGGCGCTGGGTGATCGCGGGGTCCAGATCGTCGGAATCGCCATCGATCGGGTGGCTGATGTCAGGCAATTTATCGCCAACTATCCGGTGAATTATCCGATCCTGATCGGTGACCCGGAGGCTGTCGAGCTCTCGCGGCGCCTCGGAAACCGGCTCCAGGGGATGCCCTTCACGGTCATCTTCGATCGGCGCGGTCAGCGCATCTTCAGCCGGATCGGCGAGGTCACCGCCGCGCAATTGCAGGCCCAACTGGACCGGCTGCTGGGCGACACCCCAACCCAGGCCCCGACGGCCGTTCCCGGCGGCCCCACATAACTGGACATGATCGCGCGAAATCCGGACAATTCGCAGAGAATCACCGCTAGCGCGCGGCGTACCCAGCACGGCCCCTTGACGGTGCCGCGGCCGCCGCCAAACCCCGCGGCGGCCCCTTCCTAACCCCCGACCGTGATCAGGGCCCGACACGCGACATGGCAAGCATTCTGGTCCTCAACGGACCCAATTTGAATCTCCTGGGCAGCCGCGAACCGAGTCACTATGGTCAGACGAGTCTGGCCGACATCGAGCGGCGCCTGCACGATCAAGCAATGGACCAGGGCCATACTCTGGCCTTTGCCCAAAGTAATGCGGAACACGTGTTGATCGAGATGATCCATGCTGCCGCGCGCGAGGGCGTGCGCTTCATCATCTTTAACCCGGCTGCCTTCACCCATACCAGCATTGCACTGCGCGACGCCCTACTCGCCGTTGCCATCCCCTTCATCGAGGTGCACCTCTCGAACGTGCACGCCCGCGAGGCGTTTCGCCGCCACTCCTATTTTTCGGACATCGCGGCGGGAGTCATCAGCGGGCTTGGTGCATTGGGGTACGAACTGGCATTGAGCGCTGCCCTGAACCGGCTGGCCCAAGTTAATTCCACCGAGAACCACTGAGCATGGACATCCGTAAGGTCAAGAAACTGATCGAGCTCTTGGAACAATCCAATGTATCCGAGATCGAGATCCACGAAGGCGAGGAGTCCGTGCGCATCAGTCGGCATGGCGGCGTGGCGTCCTTCATGACGCCGCAGACCATGCCCATACAACTGAACGCCGCGCCGACCGCGGCGGCCGGGCCGCCAACACCCGGCGATGAATTGCTCGATGGCCTGGCGGGTGAGGTCGTACGCTCGCCGATGGTCGGAACCTTCTATCGCGCGTCCACCCCAGGCTCAGGACCCTTCGTCGAAGAGGGTCAGAAGGTCAAGGCCGGGGATACACTGTGCATCATCGAGGCGATGAAGATCCTCAACCAGATCGAGTGCGAACAAGCCGGAACCGTGCGTCGCATTCTCGTGGAAAATGGACAGCCGGTCGAGTATAACCAGCCCTTGTTCATTATCGAATGAGCCCTCGCCGCGACCTCCGCCGACGGCCGCGCTCAGCGGCCACGGATTTCGCGCGTCTTGCCGCCGCCAGCGGCCATCGCCCAGAGGCTACCCCCGCATGCCCGCCATGATCGAAAAGATCCTTATCGCCAACCGGGGTGAAATTGCGCTCCGGATACTGCGCGCCTGCCGCGAACTCGGCATCCGCACCGTCGCGGTGCACTCCGAGGCGGACCGGGACCTCAAGCATGTGCTCTTGGCAGATGAGACCGTGTGTATCGGGCCGGCCGCTTCGCGCGACAGTTACCTCAATGTCCCGGCGATCATCAGCGCCGCCGAGGTGACCGACACCGTCGCCATTCATCCGGGCTACGGTTTCCTGTCCGAAAACGCGGACTTCGCCGAGCGGGTCGAGCGCTCGGGATTTATTTTCATCGGTCCGCGTCCGGAAACCATTCGCCTGATGGGCGACAAAGTTTCGGCCATCGCCGCCATGAAGGCGGCCGGAGTGCCCTGCGTGCCCGGCTCGGACGGTCCGATCGACGACGAGGACAAGAAGCGCACCCTGGATGTAGCCCGTCGCATCGGCTACCCGATCATCATCAAGGCGGCCGGCGGCGGCGGCGGTCGCGGGATGCGGGTGGTCAATTCGGAAGCGACGCTGCTCAATGCCATCTCGTTGACGCGGGCGGAGGCCGGAGCGGCCTTCAATAATGACACGGTCTATCTGGAAAAATACCTGGAAAATCCACGGCATATCGAGTTCCAACTGCTGGCGGATCAGCACGGCCACGCCATTTATCTGGGTGAGCGCGACTGCTCCATGCAGCGCCGTCATCAGAAGGTGGTGGAAGAGGCCCCCGCCCCCGGCATTACCGAGGCGCAACGCCGCGAGATCGGTGAGCGCTGCGCTCAGGCCTGTCGGGATATCGGTTATCGCGGCGCCGGCACCTTCGAGTTCCTCTACGAAGACCGCCGCTTCTACTTCATTGAGATGAACACGCGCGTCCAGGTGGAACACCCCGTCACCGAGGTCGTCACGGGGGTCGATATCGTACGGGAGCAAATCCGGGTCGCCGCCGGGGAACCACTGCATTACCGCCAGGAGGATATCGTCATCCGGGGCCACGCGGTGGAGTGCCGTATCAATGCCGAGCACTCGGAGACCTTCCGTCCCAGCCCAGGAAAGATCACGGAGTTCCACGCGCCCGGCGGACCCGGTATTCGCCTGGACACCCATATCTACTCCGGCTATACGGTTCCGCCCCACTATGATTCCATGATCGGTAAGCTGATCGCTCACGGGGAGGATCGCCAGTGCGCCATTGCCCGCATGTGCAATGCCCTACGCGAAACGGTCATCGAGGGAATCGACACCAACATCAAACTCCAACGCTCCATCCTGCGGGATGCGGCCTTCCAGGCCGGCGGGGCCAACATCCATTACCTGGAGAAAAAGCTGGGGTTATGACTGGCGACAGCGCGACGCGCTGTCGCTCGCGCCTGACTCCGTTCGGGTCCGCTCACCCGCCCCTAAGGTTACTTCATGGCCTGGCTGCAGATCACTTTTACCGTCGAGCAGGGCCACGCGCCGCTGTTCGAGGCCGCCCTGGAGAATGCCGGGGTCCTTGCCGTGACCTTGGGCGATGCCGGCGACGATCCTCAACTCGAACCGCCGCCCGGTACCATGCCCCTGTGGCAGGCGGTGCGGCTGGTTGCGCTGTTCGAGGATGGGGTCGACGTGCAGCGCATCGCTGACGGCCTGGCGCCGCAGAGCCTGACTCCACCCCTGATCGAGGTCGTCGCCGACCGTCCCTGGGAGCGGGTCTGGCTGGATGACTTCCGGCCCACCCGCTTCGGTCGGCGACTTTGGGTCTGCCCGCAGGGACAACCGGCCGGGTCGCCCGATGCGATCGTGGTTGACCTGGACCCGGGACTTGCCTTCGGGACTGGGCATCACCCCACCACGGCCCTGTGCCTGGAGTGGCTCGACGGGGACGATCTGGTCGGCAAGACTGTCCTCGATTATGGCTGCGGCTCCGGGATCCTGGCGATTGCCGCACGCAAACTCGGCGCCGCGCGGGTGATCGCGGTTGATCACGACCCGCAAGCCATCGAGGCGACGCTGTCGAACGCCGCCGCCAATACGGTCACTGCCGGCCTGAGTGTCTGTCTACCCGCCGAACTGGCGACCGTCCTAACCGGCCCGCCAGTCGATGTGGTGATCGCGAACATCCTGGCCGGGCCCTTGATTGAACTCGCCCCGTTGCTGATGGAGCGGCTACGCGCGGGCGGCGATCTGGTGCTGTCCGGGGTGCTGGAGGACCAGGTTCCGGGCGTGACTGCGGCCTACGCCGCCTGCGTCGAATTTGCGCCGGTGCGGGTCCGTGAAGGCTGGGCGCTCATCACCGGACGCAAATGCACGACCCGGCACCCATGCACCTGATCTCTCACGACGGACAGCGGCGGGGAGCAGCGCGCATCAAGCAGGTTGAGTCCCTATGATTAAGGCACTCCGCCCGGCACCCTTGCGGCCGTTCATGATCGGACCCTACCAGCTTCCCAACAACCTGGTCCTGGCCCCGATGGCGGGGGTCAGCGACCGACCCTACCGGGTCCTGTGCCGCCGGTTCGGGGCCGGGCTTGCGGTCTCCGAGATGGTGTCGTCCGATATTCGGCTGCGTGGATCGACGAAATCCTTGAAGCGCCTGGATTTCGCGGGCGAGATTGGACCCATTTCGGTGCAGATCGTCGGCACCGATCCGCACGCCATGGGCGAGGCTGCACGCTTTCACCTGGACCTGGGCGCGCAGATCATCGACATCAACATGGGCTGCCCGGCCAAAAAAGTGTGCCGGGTGGCGGCGGGGTCCGCATTGCTGCGCGACGAGGCGCTGGTTGGGCGCATCCTCACGGCCGTGGTGCAGGCGGTCGCGGCCCCGGTCACGCTCAAGATCCGCACCGGCTGGTCACCAGATCAACGCAATGCGGTCAGGATTGCCCAAATCGCCCGAGAGTCGGGCATCACGGCACTCACCGTGCACGGCCGGACCCGTTCCTGCGGCTATGGTACACCGGCCGAGCACGAGACAATCCAGGCGATCCGTGCACAAGTTGACATTTCGTTGATCGCCAACGGCGATATCGACTCACCGCGGGCCGCACTCCGGGTGCTGGACTCCACCGGTTGCGATGCTATCATGATCGGACGCGCAGCCCAGGGACGCCCCTGGATCTTCCGCGATATCGCCGCCTTCTTGGCAACTGGCGTCATACCCGACGCACCTGCGCCGGCCTGGATCAGAGACCTCCTGATCGAGCATCTGGACGGGCTTTATCAGTTCTATGGAACCTATGCCGGAGTGCGGATCGCGCGTAAGCATATCGCCTGGTATTGTCGCGGACTGCCCGGCGCGGCCGTCTTCCGGGTCGGCATCAATCGCGCAAACTCAACGCGAGACCAGGTATCGCAGGTTCTCGCCTTCTTCAACCAAGATTCAGGAAGAGAGGACGTGGCGGCATGACGACGGCGATTAAGGATGACGAGTCTGCTCCGGCGGCCCATCATTTGCGGGTGATCCAGGCCGATGGCACTGACCCTTTGGCAAAGTGCGTTGCGGATGCCCTGGAAACCTATCTGCGGAACATGGATGGGCACGCGGTCAGCGATCTTTATCGCCTAGTCATTGAGGAGGTCGAGCGCCCGCTGTTCGAGACGATCGTGCGTCACGCCAATGGCAACCTGACCCAAGCCGCCCGGATGCTCGGCCTGACCCGCAGCACACTGCGCAAGCGCCTGACCGACTATGGCCTTGCGGGACGCTGAGGCGCGCCCGCCCGAGTCCTGCTGATTCACGCGCCCGGACCCGGCAACCCCAGCACCGCGAACCGAGCCTTCCCTGCACCTTACGTCAGACCCTACTCTGACCCTGTGGAAATGAATTGATGAAACCCATAAGACGCGCCCTGATCAGTGTTTCGGATAAGTCCGGTGTCATCGACCTGGCCCGCGGCTTGGCCGCCCGCGGGGTCGAGATTCTATCCACCGGCGGCACCGCCGCGCTACTGAGCGAGCAGGCGATACCGGTCATTGAGGTCTCAGACTACACCGGCTTCCCGGAACTGATGGGTGGGCGCGTCAAGACGCTGCACCCGCGGCTGCACGGCGGCATCCTGGGGCGTCGCGGTATCGATGACGCGGCCATGCTCGAACACGCGATTCCGCCCATCGATCTGGTCGTGGTGAACCTCTATCCATTCGAAGCAACGGTTGCCAAACCCGGCTGCGACCTGGCGAGCGCGATCGAGAACATCGACATCGGCGGACCGACCCTGCTGCGCGCCGCCGCCAAGAATCACGCCGCGGTGACCGTGGTGGTAGACGCCGCGGACTATCCGCGGATATTGACCGAACTCGCCGAATCCGGCGGCGTCAGTGAGGCCACGCGCTTCGACCTGGCAGTGAAAGTCTTTGAGCACACCGCCGGCTACGATCGGGCCATCGCCAACTATCTCGGCGCGGTGATCGAACACCCCGAGGGTAAGGCCGAGGGCTTTCCGCGCACCATCAATCTTCAGTTCCACAAGCGCCAGGCCATGCGCTATGGCGAGAATCCGCATCAGCAGGCGGCCTTCTATGTCGGCCGCGATCTGGCTGAGGCATCGGTCTCCACTGCGCGTCAGATCCAGGGAAAGGAACTCTCATACAACAACATCGCCGACACGGATGCGGCCATTGAGTGCATCAAGCAGTTCAATGAGGCGCCCGCCTGCGTCATCGTCAAACACGCCAACCCCTGTGGCGTCGCCGTCGGCGCCAACCTGATGGAAGCCTATGATCGGGCCTATGCGACCGACCCGGAGTCCGCGTTCGGCGGCATCATCGCCTTCAACCGGGAACTGGACGGTGAAACGGCCCGCGCGATTTGCCAGCGTCAGTTTATCGAAGTGATCGTTGCTCCGCGCGTTTCCGCATCTGCCTCCGCCGCGGTCGCTGCCAAAAAGAACGTCCGGCTCCTGGAATGCGGTGAATGGACCACCGAGGTGGTCCCACGACTCGACTTCAAACGCGTCAATGGCGGCCTGCTGGTCCAGGAAGCAGACCTGCACCTGATTGACGCCCTGCGCACCGTGACACAACGCGCGCCGACCCCGCGGGAAGAGCAGGACCTGATCTTCACCTGGCGGGTGGCCAAGTACGTCAAGTCAAATGCCATCATTTATGGCCGCGACGGCATGACTATCGGCATCGGTGCCGGACAGATGAGTCGGGTGAATTCAGCCCGCATCGCGGTGATCAAGGCGGAATTGGCCGGGCTGACGGTCGCCGGATCGGTTATGGCTTCAGACGCCTTCTTCCCCTTCCGCGACGGGATCGACCAGGCCGCCGCGGCCGGGATCACCGCCGTCATCCAACCCGGTGGCTCGATGCGTGACGACGAGGTCATCGCCGCTGCAGACCAGCATGGAATGGCCATGGTGTTCACCGGAATGCGGCACTTCAGACACTAGGACAGTGAAGATACACTCCACCGCCATCATCGAGGCCGGCGCTCAAATCCATGAATCAGTGAGCGTCGGCCCTTATTCGATCATTGAGGCCGGAGCGGTGATCGGCGAGGGTTGCCGTATCGACAGTTGCGTCCGTATCTTCAGCCCGACCCGGATGGGCGCCTTCAACCGGGTCTGTCACGGCGCCACGCTCGGCGCCGATGCCCAGGACTTGGCATTCGAGCCGGCCCACGCGCGACCACTGATTATCGGTGACCATAATTGTTTCAAAGAAGGCGTCAATATCAGTTGTGGAACCAAGAGCGAGGAAGGCACCCGCATCGGCAGCCATAACTACTGGATGGCGTATTCACACGCTGGTCACGATTGTATCGTCGGGAACCACAACATTTTTGCCAACACCGCGACCTTGGCCGGCCATGTTGAAGTGGAACACCATTGCTTCCTCTCCGGCCAAGTGGCGGTCCATCAGTTTTGCCGGATCGGCGCTTATGCCATGATCGCGGGGGTGAGCGGACTGCCTCAGGATTGCCCGCCCTTCGCGTTAGCCGATGGTCACCGCGCGCGGATCGTCGGACTCAATGTCGTCGGACTGCGTCGCGGCGGTTTTACTCAGGAGCAACGCAGTCGGATCAAGGCCGTCTTTCACTTGCTGTTCCGTTCCAATCTGCGCCTTGCCGAGGCCTTGGCGCGTGCGGAAACCGAGCACAGAAGCCCGGAGACGGAACAGATCGTGCGGTTCGTTCAAGCCAGTCGTCGCGGGTTGATCTCCGCGACCTGAACGCCCTGTGATGGTTGATGCGGGGAAGTACCAGAGGAACGGTCCACTCATAAGGTAAACAAGCCTATTAGGGACGGTTTTGGTGTCGCGGTCGTTGTTTAAACCTATCGCTGACGCGCTAATTACGCTCGCAGGTGATCAAGGTATTTTGGAACCCCCTCCATTTCCAATCGCGCCGACCGTGCCTCGACCAACAAGATCGATGGCGTTCCGTCCAGCCGCAGCGCACAACGAATCAGGCCCCTGCTTGAAAAAGGGATCGGAATCATATCCCGATAGGTATAAACATTATCATCGATGTCGCCGCCTGAACAGATCACCGCACCCTCGTTCAAATCGGGCGGCAGGCTGACGTCTTCCAGCACCAGCACACCAGCCTGACTCCAGCGGGTCCGCTCTTGCGAGCCCGTCATACTTTTGATGATCAGGGCGCGCGGGAAGGCAAGGCGAACCCTAGCCGATGTTGATTCAATGAGCTCGATCTCGGAACCCTTCAGTTCAATGTAGCTACTGTCCATCGGAAACCCTTCGGCCTGTTGAATGCTGTAGTGTATCAATGATCGCGAGTGTCTCGGAGCAGATCGGTGAGCCCCCGTCTCAAGCATCTTCCGGATCACGCCCCAAGTCGAGTTGGAGTTCTTTGATTTTACGCGTTAGCGTATTCCGACCCCAACCCAATAGTCGCGCCGCATCCTGTCGCCGCCCGCCGGTGTGCTCAAGCGCCGTTTGGATCAGAATCGTCTCGAATGCGGGCAACGCCTGATCCAAGAGCGCACCTTGCCCGCGCTTGAGACTTTGCCGCGCCCAGCGTCGAAAGACCATCTCCCAAGGCTCATCGCCACCGGCCTCGGTGCTCACGGTGCTCAGCTCGGGCGGCAGATCCTCCGCGTGAACCTCTTTGCTCGATGCCATCACTGTCAGCCAGCGCGCGGTATTCTCAAGTTGACGCACATTTCCCGGCCAATCAAGACGCTTGAGTTGTTCAATCGCGGTCGGCAGCAGGATTTTCGAGTCACAGCCGAGTTCCCGGGCCGCTTGAACCAAGAAATGCCGCATGAGCAGCGGGATGTCCTCACGCCGGTCCCGCAACGCGGGGAGCTGGATGCGGATCACGTTGAGGCGGTGGAACAAATCCTCGCGGAATCGCCCCTGCCGTACCAGTTCTTCCAGATTCTGGTGAGTCGCGGCGATAATCCGCACATCGACCCGAATCGGCGCGACCCCGCCAACCCGGTAAAACTCTCCGTCGGACAAGACACGCAGTAATCGGGTCTGCAGCTCCGCCGGCATATCACCGATTTCGTCGAGAAAGAGCGTTCCGCGATCAGCCTGCTCGAACCGGCCCTCGCGCCTGGCCTGCGCCCCGGTGAAAGCTCCCCGCTCGTGCCCGAAAAGTTCGGACTCCAACAAGTCGCGCGGGATCGCGGCCATATTGAGCGCAATAAAAGGCCGATCGCTACGTGGACTATGGCGATGCAGCGCGTGGGCCACCAGCTCTTTACCGGTCCCTGATTCACCATTGATCAGAACAGTAATATTCGAGCGCGCCAATCGGCCGATTGCGCGAAACACCTCCTGCATCGCCGGTGCCTCGCCGATGATGTCAGGCCCATGCAGCACCACCGTCTCCTCCGGGACATCGGAGCGCACGCGACGACAGGCCCTGCCGACCTGACTAACCGCCTCGTCGATATCGAACGGCTTGGGCAGATACTCGAATGCGCCTCCATGAAAGGCCGAAACAGCGCTGTCCAGGTCAGAATGGGCGGTCATGATGATGACCGGCAAGCCCGGATAGCGGGAGGTCACCTGCCGCAACAGGTCCAGACCGTCGATTCCAGGCATCCGGATATCAGAGAGAATAACGTCCGGCTGCTCCCGCTCCAACGCCTCCATGATACCGACGCCGTTGGAGAAGCAGGTCACATGCATCTCGGCCTTACGCAGGGCGCGCTCCAGCACCCAGCGAATGGATCGGTCGTCGTCGATCACCCAGACCCGGGGTTCTCTAGGCATGTTCTGGCTCCAGCGGTAAATAGACATAGAAGTGGGTGTCGCCTGGACGACTCTCACATTCGATCAATCCCCCATGCTGATTGATAAGATCCTGGGCAATCGGAAGTCCAAGACCGCTACCCCCGGGATGCCCCGAGACCATTGGGAAAAAGATCTGATCCTTGATCTCCTCGGGAATTCCTGGCCCGTTATCACTGATCTCGGTCAGGAGCACGAGTCGATGGCGCCTGCTGCCAATGGTAAACTGGCGAAGCACGCGGGTACGAAGCTGGACGAGACCTTGAGCGCCGGTCGCAGCAGCAGCGTTACGTGCAATGTTCAGGAACGCCTGTATCAACCGATCCTGATCCGCGCTGAGTTCGGGCAGGCTCGGATCATAGTCACGAAGCACCTGTGGGCCGGATGGGAACTCGGCGCTGATCAAACCTCTAACATGTTCCAATACCGTATGAATGTTGACCCTGGCCCGGGTCGGCATCCGATTGGAGCCGATCATCCGGTTCATCAGCGCCTGCAACCGATCGGCCTCATCGATAATGATGCGCGTGTATTCTCGTAGCCCTGGATCAGGCAGTTCCCGCTCCAACAGTTGAGCCGCCCCGCGGAGTCCACCAAGCGGATTCTTTATCTCATGGGCCAGGCCCTTGATCAGCGCCTGAGTCGCTTGATGCTGAGACAGCAGGTGCTCCTCACGGGTGATCCGGAGTTGTCTGTCGACCTGGTGGAGTTCAACGAGGATCTCCGGCTCTGCATCAAAATGATGCAGCGGGAGCACGGTGCAGTTCACCGTAATGGTGCGCCCATCCAGCAGAACGACGTTCAGTTCGCGTTCCGTAAAGGGATGGCGCGAAGTCAGGGCATCGCGAAGACGGCGCTCCACTTGGGTCCCAGGACACGGAAGCACGTTACCGGCATAGAGACCAACCACATGGCGCGCACTGAACTGAAAAAGCATTTCCGCAGCCGGATTCAGATACTTGAGGCACAAATCGGCACCAAAGAGCATCACCGCCGTACTCAAATGATCGACGACCGTTTGTTCAAGTGGAGAGGGAGTGACGCGATTTATACTCATGCTGAATGCCGATAAGGACCCATGACACACGTCGATAACCGAGGCAAACCAAACGAAAGTACAGAGAAGACAACCGCGGACGTGTTTGCGCGGCTGTTCACGATGAGGGCGTGCCGGGAAACCCTGGAACGGGCGATTAAATAGACACTAGCAAGAAGCTCGCCAGTTAGTCTTAAGCGGCTAAACATCCTAACAGTCCCGATGAAGGGGGATGTGCGAGCGGTGTGAAGCAGCAAAATCGGCCTAGGGGAGTACGCCAGGCGGAAGGGGCTTGCGTAAGTGAAACCTCACTGGCGGGGTCCGAGCAATGAGGTCACCCTTGGAATCGTGGATCTCGGCGAAAATCTGATGGCTTCCCCAAGGTACGTCGGTTAGCCTCATTTGCGTTGCGGCGGCCTGATCGACAGCAATCCGAACACTGTCCATCACGAGATTGAGCTGGTGCCCAGGCATGGGCGGGGGGTCGATGATCAAACTGACCGGCAAGTCTTGCTGTGCCAGACGCAAGGTTTGATTTGGTTCCGGAGACACAACTTCAAAGGCCGCGTAAGGGCCAAGCAGGGATAGGTCGGCTGCGCCTCCAACGCTGCCTGATGGATTGGAGCTGTCCGAAGCTTCGGTGCTTTTCAGGTCAATTGCTTGCGCGTCCGGTTGCGGACGGTCAGAGAACTGGGTACGCCCTTCGGAATCGACCCACTTGAAAACCTGCCCGAACACCGACGGGGAAATCGGAAAGATGACCGCGGAGAGCAGGATGATGTGTGTAACCCTGAACATACCCCAAGCATAGACCAGTCTTGGCACCGACTCAACAAGGCCGCGACGCCCTTAAGCGATTTCCTCCCAGTCCCATACCACCTCACCCGTCGTTTCACCGGCCTGCCGCTCCGCGCCGACAGGAGCATAGCCCAGCTATACTCCTGTCGGCGCCCCTTGGAAGCAGGCGAAGATCCGTAGCGATCTGGTCCAAGATGCTCCGGGAATCGCCTTCGGACATCCCCGACCAAACGCCTTCAGATCAGAGACTGTAGTAAAGATCGAACTCGACCGGATGCGTCGTCATCCGCAGCCGGGTGACTTCCTTCATCTTGAGGCCGATGTAAGCGTCGATCAGGTCGTCCGTGAAAACGCCGCTCGTCGTCAGGAACTCCCGATCCTGGTCAAGCGCGGTCAGCGCCATGTCCAAGGCGTGGCAAACGGTCGGGATGGCCTTTTCCTCTTCAGGAGGCAGGTCATACAGGTCCTTGTCCATCGGGTCGCCCGGATGGATCTTGTTCATGATCCCATCGAGGCCGGCGAGCATCATGGCCGAGAAGGAGAGGTAGGGGTTGCCGGTACAATCCGGGAATCGCACTTCGATGCGACGCGCCTTAGGACTGGACACGAAGGGGATACGGATCGAGGCCGAACGGTTGCGCGCCGAGTACGCAAGCATCACCGGTGCTTCAAAACCCGGAACCAGACGCTTGTAGGAATTCGTCGAAGCATTCGTGAAGGCATTCAGTGCCCGCGCGTGCTTGATGATACCCCCGATGTAGTAGAGCGCAATCTCGGAAAGACCACCGTACTTGTCTCCGGAGAACAGATTTACCCCGTCTTTCGCAAGTGACTGATGAACGTGCATGCCGGTGCCGTTGTCTCCGACCATTGGCTTCGGCATGAAGGTAGCCGTCTTGCCATAGGCGTGAGCCACGTTCCAGACGGCGTACTTCTGGATCTGCGTCCAGTCGGCGCGCTCCACCAGCGGGGCAAATTTGGTGCCGATCTCGCACTGACCAGCGGTCGCAACCTCGTGATGATGAACCTCCACGGGGACGCCCATTTCCTCGATGGCAAGGCACATCGCGGCACGCAGGTCGTTGAGCGAGTCCACCGGCGGAACCGGGAAGTAGCCGCCCTTGACGCCAGGCCGGTGACCCATATTGCCGTCTTCGAAGACGCGCTCGGAGTTCCACTCGGCCTCGTCAGAGTCGACCTTGTAGAAGCAGCCGCTCATATCCGAGCCCCACCGGACGTCATCGAACACAAAGAATTCGAGCTCCGGGCCAAAAAAAGCGACGTCAGCGATGCCGGTGGACTTGAGGTACGCCTCGGCACGCTTGGCAACCGATCGCGGATCGCGCTCGTAGCCCTGCATCGTGTTCGGCTCGAGAATGTCGCAACGAATGATCAGTGTATTCTCATCGGAGAAGGGGTCCATCACCGCTGTCGCGGCCTCCGGCATCAGGACCATATCCGATTCTTCGATGCCCTTCCATCCGGCGATCGAGGAACCGTCGAACATTTTGCCGTCCTTGAAGAGGTCTTCGTCAATCTGGGATACAGGCATCGACACATGCTGTTCCTTTCCCTGTGTGTCCGTGAAGCGAAGATCGACGAACTTCACTTCGTGTTCTTTGATCATCTTCAAAACATCTGCCATGGATTTCTCTCCAGTGCTGAAAAATGGGCACGCCGTATGGGTAGCGTCGCGTCGTTTCGGTTTGCGGACTGCCGCATCCCCCAACAGCGGAGCGTAACAGGTCAGCTGCAGCGCTGCATGCTGGGCCCGTCCGGCGGCCCTGTCCGTCGTTGCACGAGCCAAGAACATCGCTCAGGGTTGTCGTTTGGGGAAGGTCGACAGGCGCGCAATTCTATGCATTAATCGGGCCATACAGATTGGACCACAGCCGTGTCTGGGACCCCAGAAATCGTTAGGTATTGGTGCTGGTTGTTTGGGTTGGTCAGGAAGCCAATCCCGTATGATGCCGGCAAGAGACTGTTTTCCTGCCGTTTAGCGGAGGTTGTCAATCCCTGCTTTCCGGGGTGGTCCAGCGTTCGGATCGTCAACAGGGCAGGCTGCTGCCATTGGCGCGCCGAACCGAGCCTTTTTGGTGCGTAACGCTCCGGTATGGTGCGCACCGAAGCGGCCAGACTTTCGATCTAGGGCTGGAAAACTGGTTCTAGGTCCCGGCTTACAGATATACTTTCGCTCTTCGCAGTTCGGTAAGCAATGGTGGTATACCTTGAAGTTGGAGTCAGCAGATGTTTCCACGTTCCAAGGCATGATTTTCGCGCTTGAGCGATATTGGGCAAGCTTAGGGTGTGTCGTTGTACAGCCATTGGACATGGAAGTTGGGGCAGGAACCTTTCATCCCGCGACCTTCCTGCGCGCGATCGGGCCGGAGCCTTGGCGGTCCGCATACGTTCAACCTTCACGACGTCCGACCGACGGGCGCTACGGAGAAAATCCCAACCGCCTACAACACTACTATCAGTTTCAGGTGTTATTAAAACCGTCACCGTTGGATATTCAGGACCTTTACCTGGAGTCCCTCAGGTACCTCGGCATCAATCCACTCGTTCATGATATCCGGTTCGTTGAAGATAACTGGGAGTCGCCTTCCCTAGGTGCCTGGGGCCTCGGCTGGGAGGTCTGGCTAAACGGCATGGAGGTCACTCAGTTCACCTATTTTCAGCAAGTCGGAGGACTGGATTGCCGACCGGTCAGCGGGGAAGTCACCTATGGCCTCGAGCGGCTTGCCATGTACCTTCAATCTGTCGAGAGCGTGTATGATATTGTGTGGGGTCGCTCCTCTGGAAGCGTCGTGACCTATCGAGACGTTTTTTACCAGAACGAAGTAGAGCAATCCAACTACAACTTCAACGAGGCCGACGTCGATACGCTGTTTGCTGGGTTCGATGCCAGCGAACGCATCAGTCAGCAACTCGTCGAATCGGCGTTGCCGTTGCCGGCGTATGAGCAGGTACTCAAGGCGTCACATGCGTTCAATCTGTTGGATGCCCGCGGAGCCATTTCGGTGACGGAGCGACAGCGGTTTATTCTGCGGATCAGGGCCTTAGCCCGCGCCGTAGCTCAAGCTTACTATGCAAAGCGGGAGTCGCTCGGATTTCCAATGCTCAATCAACGAAACGCGTGATGTGACCCGATAATGATGAAGGAATTGCTTTTTGAAATCGGTACTGAAGAGTTACCTCCTACGGCGTTGCGTGAGTTGGCAGGGGCTTTAGCGGCGGGACTTTCGGCACAACTCGATGAACAAGGAATCCATCACGGGAAGCTGCTCCAGTTCTGCACGCCACGTCGGCTGGCAGTCATCGCGGAAGACGTGGCTGTGCGGCAACCGGAGCAAGCACGCTTTCGTAGAGGTCCGTCCGTAACCGCTGCATTCGATCAGGACGGAAAGGCAACAAAGGCGGCGGTCGGTTTCGCACAGGCATGTGGGGTTGACCTCGGAGACTTAGAGAGAGAGCGCTCCGACAAAGGGGAATGGCTCGTCTTCAAAAGATTGGATGAAGGCCAGTTGACGGCAGTGCTGTTGCCGCGGATGGTGGAGAAGGTCCTGAACGACCTGCCGATCGCAAAGCGCATGCGATGGGGAGACGGAAGCGCCGAGTTCGTGCGGCCGATTCACTGGCTTTGCATGGTTTTTGGAGAACAAGCCGTCGTCGGTGAGATCTTTGGGATGACGATTGGCCAGGTCACCTTTGGTCATCGGTTCCATGCTCCAGGACCCATTTTCGTGCCGGCGGCATCTCTGTATCCGGCACTGCTGAGGCAGCAAGGGTATGTCGAACCATCATTCAGTGCCAGGCGCGCAGCTATTGTAAACCAGGTTTCAGGATTGGCATCCGAACACGGAATGAAGGCAGATCTGGCGGAAGGTTTGCTCGACGAGGTGACCGGACTTGTCGAATGGCCGGTGGCCATTTTTGCCTCTTTCGATTCGCAGTTCCTCGCGGTACCCGCTGAAGTACTGATTGAGACAATGCGCAAGAACCAAAAATATTTTGCGCTCCGAGATGCCGATGACTACCTGCAGGCAAATTTTATTGCTGTCGCAAATATTGTCAGCGAAGATCCCGAGCAAGTGCGGTTAGGAAACGAACGCGTTATACGACCAAGATTCAGTGATGCGAAATTCTTTTGGGAACAGGACTTGGTCCGACCGCTACAAGACCATTTCGAACGGTTGAAGACCGTCGTCTTTCAAGAGCGGCTTGGTTCCATTGCTGAGAAATCGCTGCGCGTTGCCCGGCTGGTACGGGAAATCGCTATCTTGCTCAACGATAACCCCAGAGCGGTGGAACGTGCTGCTTTCCTCGCCAAATGTGATCTCGTGACATCAATGGTCACCGAGTTCCCTTCCTTGCAAGGTACCATGGGCAAATACTATGCAAGAAAATGGGGTGAGGATCAGGAGGTGTGCGACGCTTTAGAGCAGCATTACCTTCCGCGATTCGCTGGTGACTCGCTCCCAGCCGGTCGCTGTGGGATCACCCTTGCACTTGCGGATCGGCTGGACACCTTGGTTGGGGTCTTTGGAATTGGCCAGAAACCAACCGGCACAAGGGACCCCTACGGTTTGCGAAGAGCGTCGATCGCGGTGCTACGGATTCTGATTGAAACCCCCCTTGATCTGGACCTGGCTGTGTTGCTCAGAACTACGGAACACGGGTTTGACCAGACACTGATCGCTCCTGGTACGGCGGATAGCGTACAGAAGTACGTATTCGATCGGCTTATTGGGTTGTACGAAGAAAAAGGGATTACCCAGGATACGGTGGATGCGGTGCTCGCGACAAATGAGTCCGTTATCAGCCTGTTAGATCTTAAGGTACATGCGGTACAGAAATTTCGAGACGCAGCGGGGTGTCCGTCGCTCGTTGCCGCGAATAAGCGTATTCGCAATATCGTGGCCAAGAGCGGGATGATCGTCGATGGCTCGATATCACCGGACACCGGGTTATTTTCAGAGGCGGCTGAAAAGAACCTGTGGCAACGGGTGGCCGCGGCGGAGGTCGAAATTCAACCGTTTCTTGAGCAGCGCGAGTATAACGTGGTACTCCAGAAACTTGCGGATCTGCGCGATGACGTCGATACGTTTTTCGATCAGGTTCTCGTCATGGATGGTGATGCGACGATCCGGGAAAACCGCCTGCGCCTGCTGATGCGGCTCGCGGGGTTGTTCCTCCACGTAGCCGATATTTCTTTTCTTCAGTAGAGCATGACAGTGGAACGTTTTGTTGCGATAGATCGCGATGGTGTGATCAATGAGGACTCGGATGAGTACATTAAGTCCGAGTCTGAATTGATACCAATCGCCGGCAGTCTTGATGGAATCGCAAGGCTGACCCAGGCCGGGTTTCGCATTGCAATCGTGAGTAATCAGTCCGGTCTCGCCCGCGGGCTTTTCGATCTTGCAGCTTTGAACGGAATTCACAAGAAGCTCCAAGATTGTTTATCCCGTAATGGTGGTCGGGTGGAGATGATATTTTTCTGCCCACACGGTCCGGCAGATCAGTGCAACTGCCGCAAACCAAGGCCGGGGCTGCTCCTGGAAATCGAGGATCGACTTAACCTTGACCTGACAGGATTGCCATTTATCGGCGATTCGTTTTCAGATGTGGAAGCCGCGAGAGGGGTTGGAATGGAGCCAATACTCGTTCGGACCGGAAAGGGTGAACGGACATTGATTGATTATTCCGCGAAGCTTTCCGGTGTTCGCGTCTTTACCAACCTGAACGAGGCTGCGCATGACCTGTTGGATCGTTGGAGGAACGCTTGACTTTCTTGAGGTCGTTCATTTATCTGCTTTATCTCATCCTTTCCGTTCTCGTTTTTGGATCCGCTATCGTCGTGGTCGGGCGCTTTCTCTCATACCGGCGCCGCTCGCGTTTTGCTCAGCTTTGGGCTAAATCCAACCTGGGAGCGCTTAGGCTCGCTTGTGGCCTCGGCTATCGCGTCAGTGGAATGGATTTATTACCCTCCACCAACGCCATCGTATTATGTAAACACCAATCCGCATGGGAAACCATTGCTTTGAGAGCGCTATTACCGGTTGAACAGACCTGGGTGCTGAAGCAAGAACTGCTCCGATTACCGCTGTTCGGTGCCGCCCTGAACAGCTTTTCTCCCATCGCCATCGATCGCACTGCTGGGATGTTGGGGATGAAAAGACTCCTTAGAGATGGAAAAAGATCTTTGCACTCCGGGAAATGGGTGATTATCTTCCCCGAAGGCACGCGCGTCCGGTCGGGTGAACGTCGGGCCTACAACATCGGTGGCGCTGTTCTTGCCGAGCGCAGTGGATATCCCGTCGTACCGATCGCTCACAATGCCGGGATGTTCTGGAGACGTCAAAGTCTTCTGAAAAGGCCAGGGAGAATCGACCTGATCATCGGGCCGGAGATCTTCACTCAAGGGAAGACTGCGGCTCAGATCAACCGTGAAGCCGAGGATTGGATTGAATCGACAACATTAGCCTTGGAGCAAACTGGACTCTGCGCCAGCCTAGCCAATCCTGGTTTGCCTGCACCGTGATAATATGTTGAGTTCGACTCTAACTACACGTCCAGATTCGCAACATCTAATGCGTGACGCTCGATAAACTCACGCCGCGGCTCGACATTATCCCCCATCAGGGTCGTAAATATCTGGTCCGCTGATACTGCATCTTCGATGGTGACTCTCAGAAGTCTACGAGACTCAGGATTCATGGTAGTGTCCCATAGCTGCTCTGGGTTCATTTCGCCGAGGCCTTTGTATCGCTGAATGCTGTACCCCCGTTGCGCTTCGGTTAATAGCCAGCGTATTCCCTGACCAATGTCGGTAATGGACGTTGTCCGATCACCCCGCGAAACATAGGCGGTGGAGTCAAGAAGTCCGGCGGTTTTTTCGCCGTATCCCGAAATGCGCTCATAGTCCGCGGTATTAAAAAACTCAAGCGGAATCTGTCGTATTTCAGAGATTCCATGGACCCATCGAACCAGTTCGAGATATCCGGATTTCTGTGCATCACCTTTGATGCTCTTCAGAGTAAATCTGAGGGCCGAAATGTTCTCATGTTGAGCGTTCATTCGGGTCTCAACGTCGTTACACCATGTGACCAGCCGCTCCGGATCTGACAGGAGATCTTGAACAACCCTCGGGGCACGCACGAGATCTTGAAGAAAGATCGGATCATAGCGCACTGAGAGTCGACGCGAGATTCCAGCAAACACCTGATAATCACGGGCCAGCGTTTCAAGGGCGGTACTCGCCAGGGGAGGCGCATCTGCCGATACGAAAAGGTGTGATCCATCCAGCGCGGTTTGGAGCATTGCCGCATTAAGTTCCGTATCGTCCAGGAGATAATCCTCCTGTTTCCCTTTCTTCAGCTTATAGAGCGGCGGCTGGGCGATATAGATATAGCCACGATCGACCAGCTCCGGCATTTGCCGATAGAAGAACGTCAACAATAAGGTTCTGATATGCGCTCCATCCACATCCGCATCCGTCATAATAATGATGCGGTGGTATCGAAGGTTGTCCGGGTTATATTCATCTCGACCGATGCCGCAACCCAGTGCGGTGATTAGCGTACCTACCTCGGCGGATGAGATCATCTTATCGAATCGCGCTTTTTCTACATTCAGGATCTTCCCTTTCAGTGGAAGGATCGCCTGAAACCCACGATCTCGCCCCTGCTTTGCCGACCCTCCCGCAGAATCGCCCTCTACCAGATACAATTCTGATTTCGATGGATCTTTCTCTTGGCAATCTGCTAACTTTCCAGGTAACCCCGCGATATCGAGCACACCCTTTCGACGGGTCATTTCGCGGGCCTTACGTGCCGCTTCACGGGCACGGGCTGCATCGAGCATCTTGCCGGCGATAATTTTCGCCTGGGTCGGTTGTTCCTCAAGAAATGCGTTAACCTGGTCTACAACAAGAGACTCAACGATTGCCTTCACTTCGGACGAAACCAACTTGTCCTTGGTTTGAGATGAGAACTTAGGATCATGTAGCTTCACCGACAAGACCGCGGTAAGACCTTCTCGGGCATCGTCACCAACGGCCCGAACTTTTTGTGTTTTCTCCAGTCCTTCGCGTTCAATATAGCCATTCAAGGTCCTGGTTAACCCGGCACGCAAGCCAGCAAGATGGGTCCCTCCGTCACGCTGAGGTATGTTGTTTGTGAAGCAAAAGATCGTTTCCTGGAATCCCTCATTCCATTGGAGTGCCAGTTCCACTTGGATTGAGTTGCGTTCTGCAGAAAAATAGATGACCGCCGGATGGATTGGAGACTTATTCCTGTTGAGATATTCGACGAACGCCGCGATACCCCCTTCATGTTTAAAGACATCCTGCCGCCCACTCATTTCCTCGGTGAGCATGATCCGCACACCCGAATTGAGGAATGACAGGTCGCGAAGACGCTTCACTAAGATATCGTAATGGAAGCTTAAGTTTGAGAAAATCTCGGGAGAGGGATAGAAGCGTACTTCTGTTCCGGTTGCGGAGGTCTCGCCAACTTCCCTAAGCGGGTATTGCGGGACACCAAGGTGATACTCCTGATCGTAAGCCTTGCCGCCTCGACAAACGCGCAACAGGAGTCGTTCTGAAAGTGCGTTAACGACAGAAACACCGACCCCGTGTAAACCGCCTGATACCTTATACGAGTTATCGTCGAACTTGCCCCCAGCGTGAAGCACAGTCATGATGACTTCGGCTGCTGATCGGTTTTCTTCGGCATGAATATCGACAGGGATACCGCGTCCGTTATCGGTCACACCGACAGATCCGTCGCGATAGATGGTGACTTTAATTTCAGAACAGTACCCAGCAAGTGCTTCGTCGATCGCATTGTCGACGAGTTCGAACACCATGTGATGCAGGCCCGTACCATCATCGGTATCGCCGATATACATGCCCGGACGTTTACGAACAGCGTCTAGGCCGCGGAGCACTTTAATATTCGTTGAGTCGTACGTCATTTGTAACTTTTGCTCAAAAATTTGGCAGAAACGATGGCTGCCAGGGAGGATAAAGTCTTAAGCGGATTCTTAGTATTCGCTTTTTCTCGGCTTGTTCCTGGTGTTCCACGTGGAACATTCGGATGGGATGCCGCCCCAACCAGCAGAACTTAAGTCAGAAAATGTTCCACGTGGAACATCCAACCGCCGAGCCCGACCACCAGCCAGATCTAGCTCAAAACAGAATCACACCATCACTATCACCCAAACGATCACCTAAAGCCGCATCGGCATCACCACGTAAGTCTCACCTGTCGCATCCTTCCCCCTCCAGAGAGAACTACTATTCCCATCTTCAAACCGCACCTCGACGCTTCCGCTGTCCACCGCATTCAAAAGATCCGAAAGATAGGCAACGTTAAATCCTATCGTCGTGGGCTCGCCAACATAGGCCAACTCCATTTCCTCCACGGCCTCCTCCTGCTCTGGATTATGCGCGACCAAACGAAGCAAATTCGGCTCAAACACCAATCGAACGCCCCGATACTTCTCATTCGATAAAATCGCGGTGCGCGAAAGTGCCCGCTTGAGCGCATCTTTATCAGCATATGCCACCTTTGACAGCCCTGTCGGAATAACCCGCTCATACTCCGGGTAGCGACCGTCCACAAGTTTTGATGTGGTCACCGTTCTTCCCACCAAGAACCTGATCACGCGCTCCCCAATCTCTACCTTAACATTCGACGGACCGACACCCAACTGCCTCCTCAACTCGTTCACCGTCTTAAACGGGATAATCACCGAACGAGGTTCATGCAGATCAAGCGAACATGCACTCTCATAAGCGGCAAGCCGGTGCCCATCAGTGGCAACCGCCCTGACGACCTCTTTCTCTACCTGCAACAGCAAACCGTTCAAATAATACCGCACGTCCTGCTGCGCCATTGCGAACCCCGTTTTCTCCAACAGCCTCTTTAACGTCGACTCTTCTACGGTAAAGACATCTTCCGCAGGTTGAGCCTCAACGCTGGGAAAGTCGGCAGCGGGCAACGTGCCGAGCACATAACGCCCTCGCTCAGCAGTCAATACGCATCGATCGCCAGTCACTTTAAAGCGGATATCCGCACCCTCCCCAAGCGACCGGCAAATGTCCGCCAATTTTCTCGCCGGGATTGTTACCCTTCCCCCCTCGGTGACTTTCGCCTCGCTGGAGGCTCGGATCTCAATCTCAAGATCAGTACCGACGACATTCACATGACCTTCTTCAGCGGAAACCAACAAGTTACCTAAGATGGGCAATGTCTGCCTTCTTTCGACGACCCCCACGACCTTGTTGAGAATTGGGAGCAAATGTTCCCTGTTCACCGTGATATCCATGCACTTGACCTCTTTTACTCTATATATATACTAAAAAGCAATAGTAATAAGGGCTGTGGGTATGTTGCTAAGATAATTTTCGCTATAATATACAGCAACATACCTACAGCGCTGCCTCTTAATATCACTACTTGAACTCTGTGGATAACACGTGACAAAAAACGCCGACAGGCCCGTCACTGACGTTGCTCCCATGTTATCCACAGCTTTCATGACAGCCCGCGCAGCAGGTTTCGATAATCCTCTTCAACGGCAGAATCACTCTCTTTCAGCTCTTTAATCTTTCGGGTTGCATGCAGTACTGTTGTGTGATCACGCCCACCGAACGCTGTTCCGATCTCCGGCAGGCTGTGCTTGGTGAGTTCCTTCGCCAAGGTCATCGCGATTTGTCTTGGACGAGCGATCGACCGATTTCTCTTAGCCGAAAGCAGATCCGATGTTCGGATTTTATAATACTCGGCAACAGCTTTTTGGATGCTTTCAATAGTAACCCGCTTATCCTGCGCTGCCAACATGTCCCGGAGTGCCTCCTTAGCAAACTCCACCGTAATGGCACGACCCATAAATTGAGCATTTGCCACGAGCCGCCGAAGCGCACCTTCCAGCTCACGAATATTCGACCGAATCCGCCGGCCGACGAAGAAACTGACGTCTTCCGGTAGTGATACGCCGAGCAAACTCGCCTTGCTTTGCAAGATTGCAACGCTTGTTTCCAGATCGGGCGGTTCGATAGAAACCGTCAAACCCCAGCCAAAACGCGATCTGAGCCGCTCTTCAAGCCCGACAACTTCTTTTGGAAACCTGTCGCTTGACAGTACAATCTGTTGCCGTGACTCAAACAACGCATTAAACGTATGAAAAAATTCTTCCTGAGATCGCTCCTTACCGGCGAAAAACTGGACATCATCGATCAACAGAGCGTTCAATGACCGATAGGTTTTCTTAAACTCGTCGATTCGATTGTTCTGTAATGCCCTTATCATCTCGGCAACAAACCGCTCCGAATGAAGATAGGCCACTTTTGCCGTCGGATTTCTCTCCAACAGCATATTGCCTACCGCGTGCATCAGATGCGTCTTTCCGAGGCCGACACCCCCATAAATAAAAAGCGGATTATAGGCCACACCGGGAGATTGGCTGATCTGCATCGATGCGGCCCGTGCCAGCTGGTTTGACTTACCCTCCACAAACGTATCAAAACTGAACTCCGGATTGAGCCTCGACTCGGTCCGTCGCTCAACGTATCGCTCCGTGTCGTAGAACGTCTCAACCGGTGGCGGTGCTGTCGTGCTCTCAGCCCTGTCAATCCCCCCCACGTCACACCGGATCCGGTTGACCGCTCCGCTGCTGGCATGCCGCGCGAACTCGAGCAATCGCTCCTCGTAGTGCTGCCGTGCCCAATCCTGTACGAACTTATTCGGTGCGAACAGCCGAAGAACCTCGCCCTCGCATCTTGCCTGCAGTGGGAGAATCCATGTGTTGAACTCAGCTGCCGTCAACTCCCCCTTCAGTCGCAAAATACATTGTTGCCACAAATCCATAATCCACCCACTATTGCCTTTCGTTGATTGCTGCCTGACCTTAACGCGAAGTCTAGCCCTGCAAGCGAAAGTTATCCACAGGAACAGCGAAGTCCAGTGCGACTGACGTCGTTGACATCTTCCTAGGAACCGTTTAAGCTTCGGAGTCTTTTTTCGAGCGCGTCACAGTAGCTCCCGAACGCACGCCCTAGAGATCATCATGAAACGTACCTACCAGCCAAGTCGCATCAAGTGCGCGCGTACGCACGGATTTCGTGCACGTAACGCTACAAGAAATGGCCGCAAGGTCCTCAGTGCGCGCCGGGCGAAGGGTCGCGTTCGTCTGACCCCATAGAGCAACAGAGCAACGACGCAAGGAATACCAAGCAGTTTCAACGCACGCGTGCCGCTCGAAAGACCTCTCGGCCTGCCGCGGGCCCGTCGGCTGGTCAATTCATTTCAGTACCAACGCGTGCTTAAAGGCGGATTCCGCTTTGGCGTCGGCGTTTATCTGGTGTTCGCCTGCCCGAACGATTTGGGTAGTCCTCGACTGGGACTTGCGATATCCAAGCGGTATGCCCGACAGGCCCACGATCGCAACCGACTCAAGCGCATAGCCCGTGAGAGCTTTCGCAACCACGGGTCAGCGTTACCCGCGGTCGATATCGTGGTGTTAGCGACAGCCAAGGCACCGAACTCTACCAATCAAACCCTCTTTTCCGCGCTGGATAAGGCGTGGAACTCCATAAGGAACGCGTCATGGGTAAGATCCTGATCTGGTCGGTTCGAGCATATCAGCAACTGATCAGCCCGGTGATCGGACCGCACTGTCGGTTTTACCCAACTTGCTCCAGGTACGCCATCGAGGCCATCGAACGCTACGGCCCGTTGCAGGGAACCTATCTGGCAGTCCTCCGATTGTTGCGATGCCATCCCTGGCACCCCGGCGGATGCGATCCCGTCCCGACGAAGAAGCAGTGATAACCCATGGATAATATCCGCTTAATCCTTATTTTCTCGCTCGCCGCAGTCTTACTGTTGATCTATCAGGCGTGGGTGCAGGACTACGGGGCTGCAACCACCGCACGGCAAGCCGCCACGACCACGGAAAAGCCCGCTGCTGTCCCCGGCGGCTCCGATGGCGTCCCAGGCCTGCAAAGTGAGGCACCAAAACCACCCAGCAGCCCCCTACCTCTTTCGACGAGCCTCGCGACTGCCGATGCAGGGCGAACCATCACGGTTCAGACGGATTTGATGAAGATCGAGATTTCCACCAAAGGCGGAACGATCGCCAGCGCCTGGCTGACGGATTACGCGGTGAATCCCGAAGAACCTGACGTCAAGTTGCGTCTACTGAAACCTGATACGCCGAACATGTTCGTCGTACAGTCCGGGTTGATCGGCTCCGCTTCCGATTCTCTACCGACCCATGAAGCCTTGTTTACCAGCGAATCCACGCAATACACCCTGGACGCCGGCCAGACCTCGCTGACGGTACCGCTTTCCTGGACCTCTCCCGAGGGCGTCCAGGTTCGTAAGAACCTTCGGTTCCAGCGTGGGAGTTATGTCGTCGAGTCGACCCAGGAAGTGCTGAACAGTTCTGTCCAGCCCTTGATCGCTCGAGAGTACGCCCAGTTACAGCGTACCGAGTTGATCGACCCGAATGCATCGCGCTTTGTCAGCACCTACACCGGCGGGGTCTATTACACACCAGAAGATAAATACACCAAGATCTCATTTGACCAGATGCGCGAGCAAAAGCTCGATCGATCCGTTACCGACGGCTGGATCGCCATGATCCAGCACTATTTCATGTCCGCCTGGATCCCGCCACGCGGCGTCAGCGAGACCTTCTACACGAATGTCCTGGACGGATCACGCTACATCATCGGCAAGTACAGCCCACCTGTGGTCGTGAACGCCAACGCTTCGCATACGTTCACCAACCAGGTTTACATCGGACCAAAACTCCCGTCAACGCTGGCAGCGGTGGCGCCTGGTTTGGAACTTACGGTCGACTTTGGCTGGCTCACCGTGATCGCTCAGCCGATCCATTGGCTGCTCGACATGATCCACACGATCGTCGGCAACTGGGGCTGGTCGATCGTCGTTCTTACCATTCTGATCAAGCTGGCCTTCTACAAGCTCTCCGAAACAAGCTATAAGTCCATGGCGAAGATGCGGCAGATAACCCCGCGAATGCAAGCGCTGAAGGACCGGTATGGGGATGATAAGGAACGTCTTAACCAGGCGATGATGGAAATGTACAAAACGGAGAAGATAAACCCACTCGGCGGCTGTTTACCGATCCTGGTGCAAATTCCGGTTTTCATCGCGCTGTACTGGGTCCTGCTGGAAAGTGTCGAGCTTCGCCAAGCACCATTCATTCTCTGGATCGACAATCTGTCAGCCCCGGATCCCTATTTTGTCCTCCCGCTGATCATGGGCATCTCCATGTTCGTGCAGTCGAAACTGAACCCTGCTCCACCTGATCCGATCCAGGCGAAGGTCATGATGAGTCTGCCGTTCGTGTTTACGATCTTTTTCGCATTCTTCCCCGCCGGGTTAGTGCTGTATTGGACCGTCAACAACCTGCTGTCGATTGCTCAACAGTGGCATATCACCCGGAATATCGATAAGGAAGCCGCCAAACGCAACCGCTGATGTTCTTGCCGTATGGATCACCGACCGGCTAAATGACCGCCGATACCATTGTTGCTATTGCCACCGCACCGGGTGTCGGCGGTGTCGGCGTAGTCCGTGTCAGCGGCCCGGGGGCACGGGCGATCGCGCATGCGGTGACCGCTCGCGCGCTACGTCCGCGTCACGCCAGCTTTTGCGGTTTTCTCGCGAGCACCGGCCAACCGATTGATGAAGGCATCGCCCTCCTTTTTCCGGGACCGCGTTCTTTCACCGGTGAGGACGTGCTGGAACTCCAGGGACATGGTGGTCCGGTAGTGCTCGACCTTCTGCTTTCCCGTTGTCTTGAACTTGGTGCTCGACCAGCCAGACCAGGTGAGTTCTCGGAACGCGCCTTTTTGAATGGGAAACTCGATTTGACGCAGGCGGAAGCCATTGCGGATCTCATCGAAAGCACGACCTCACTCTCCGCTAGGCTCGCCATTCGGAGTCTGCAAGGGGCCTTTTCCAGGCGGGTACACGCACTAGTGGACGATCTCGTTCGACTTCGCACCGGCGTGGAAGCGACCCTCGATTTTCCAGAAGAAGATGTCGATGACGACCTGTCGCGTGATCTGGGTGAAAGGCTCGTCGCTCTAATCGCGGCGACTAATCAGGTGTTGTTTGAGGCGCATCAGGGCGAACGCATTCGGGATGGGCTCAGCGTTGTGATCGCAGGCCGTCCGAATTCGGGTAAGTCGAGCTTACTCAATGCGCTGGTTCAACAGGATGCGGCAATCGTGACGCCGGTTGCCGGCACAACCCGTGATCTGTTGCGCTACGGTATGGAGATTGAGGGCCTTCCGGTAACGGTCATCGATACGGCAGGTATCCGGGAAACCCACGAACTGGTCGAGCAGGAAGGCGTGCGGCGTGCACGTGAACAGTTAAGCAAAGCAGATCAGGTTCTTTGGGTCTTCGATGCTTCCCTGGGCCTCGACAGCGAGGAACTCAGTGGGCTCCCTCGAGCGGGAACAGTGACCTTGATCCGCAATAAGATCGATCTGGTTACAGCCCTCCCTGCGCCGGCAAATACCCACGAGTTCATTGAGATCTCGATATCCGCGCTGACCGGGGCGGGAATCGATGACCTAAGGCGACACCTGCGCGCGACCGCTGGGGTACAGGGCCTTGGTGAAGGGTCTTTTGTTGCGCGTCGTCGACATCTGGATGCGCTGCGGCGAGGCTTAGCCGCACTGCATTCATCCAAACAGTCTTTCGATACACGACTGGGACCGGAGGTCGTCGCTCTGGAACTCAGGGACGCTCAACAGGCGTTCGGAGAGATTACCGGAGAGGTCACTTCTGACGATCTATTAGGCGAAATATTTTCTACGTTCTGTATCGGAAAATGATCACCTCTGTTTTGTTGGGGCGAACGCTTTGACCAGTCGTGAGAGGCTCTGAATATCCGCTGCCACCGGGTTCGGCATGTAACGTCCGCGAATATACAGGTCAACAATCGCGTTGACGCTCTGGGCAAAGTCAGGGCGCGCGACAGCGACGCGGGCCGCGAAATCAAGCGGTCCTTCATACGTGTGCCGTACCAACCCGACCGCTGCCAATCGGCGACACAGTAAGGCAAAACAGCGAGTAGCCGGATCGATCGCGTCAGGCTGACGAATCAGGCCGAAGAGAATCAGTCCCATGACCACGGTGACCGCGGTGACCATAATTCCTGCCAGTGCGAATTCCCCGTAGTCCCCCAGCCCTAACCGATCGAGCAGGCGGGTTTGCTCGGCGGCTGAATAGTCCAAGACCGAACGCTGCCAGGCCGCATCAATGCTGTCGGCCAGCAACCGTAACTGACGAATCGCGATCGACAGTGCTCCGGTCGAATCGATGTGGAATCGTGCCGGCGCGTAGGTCCCGAACAAGCGCGACGCACCGCGATTGTCCACGCGGGATGGCGCAATCGCGCTGGTCGGGTCGACGCGTACCCAGCCCCGCCCGGCGATCATCACTTCAACCCAGGCGTGCGCATCCGACTGCCAGATCAGATGGTAACCGCCGATGCGATTGGGCTCACCGCCGAGATAACCGAGCACGACCCGTGACGGTAGGCCGGCGATCCGCATCAACACTGCGAAGCTCCCGGCGTAATGCTCGCAGAAGCCGCTGCGTGTTTCAAAAAGGAATTCATCCCAGGGATTAGCTCCGAGTTTGGGCGGCAACAGCGTGTAGTGAAATTCCTCACGGTTGAAAAAATCCAATCCTTTTTGGACCAGCGCCCAGTCTGAATCTGTTTCGATCTGCCATCGTTTGACAAGCGTCATCATCCGTTCGCTCGTAGCGTCCGGTAAGCGCAGAGCATAGCGCCGCTCGGCCTCGTCCGGGACCGCGGTCCGGAAATCGAGAGCTGAACTGAGTCGATAGCGTTTCGCCGTGGTGATGGGGCGATCCGAAAGTAATTGAAAGTCACCGCTCAGCACGGTATTCGGTGGACGTTCGATCGGAAGATCCAAACTGAACATCCAGCGCTGTTGCGAAGGCTCAAGTACAATCTCGTAATCGATCCGCTCCGCCGCTTGCGTCAGTACGGGGTCAGCCGGTCGATACTGACCGACGCGCCCTGGCGACCATTTCCGGTTATCGACCTCCCATAGGACCAAGCCGCGCCAATAGAGCTGATCGAACCTTGGCGGACGTTGGTCGAAGCGCGCACGAAAGGCGAGATCGCCGTTGATCACCAGTTCGCTGATCGAGCCGGGTTCCATCGACTCACTCATCCCCATGGTTGCCCGATCATGATCAAAGCCAAGGCTCCACAGGGGGCTTGTCAGTCGGGGGAAAAGTGCGAAGAGAACGACGGTTAGAGGCAGCGCCTGCAGGGAGATCCGCAGCACGACCGGCAGGGCCCGGCGGATTGGGGTTGGCCCCATACCGCCGTTCAAATCCACGAGCAGCGCGACGATCATGAACGCTATGGCGCTAAAGTACAGCGTCAAACCCGTTCCCTGATCGAACAGGAATTGCACCACGACCACGAAACAGAGCGCGATGGCACTGATCCGGTGGTCGCGGCGCGCGCGTAATTCAAGTAACTTCAACGCTAGCATGGTTGCAAGCAGTGATGTGCCGCCAAGCTTGCCGACTAGGGTGTGATTGGCCAGCAGGCAGTTCGCCATCCCGACAAAGGTCAACGCCAACAACAGCCACCGCCCGGGCGCAGCGGCTGGCCAACGCACCGCCGCGAACCGCAGGATCAGTACCAAAGCGACGAATGCCGTGACGCGCCAATTCAGGTAACGGGCAAGCGGCAGGTAGGCCGCGCTTACCGTCGTCACCAGCGCGAGCGTTTGATAACGTTCAGGCTGTTCGTCAATGGGGAGTAGGTTTTGTTTGGCCATCATCAAAAAGTGCGAGCCCGCGCAGACAACGCTGCATCTGATTGGCGCCGCTGGCGAGACCGATCTCGGTGCCCGGCAGTCTCATCCCGAACCGCAGGTTAGCCGCCTCGGCATCCAGCACCTGTCGCGTCAACAGCCGAATACGTTCTTCCGGGTCGGACGTGCGCAACGCTGCCCAGTCGACCCAGACCTCGAGTCCATCATCGCCGCCGAATTGCTTAACTACTAGACCGCGTTCGCGCGCAAATGCCTTCCAATCCAGATGTCGGACCGAATCACCACTGCGATACTCACGGCTACCGAGATAATCATCTGCCCCTTCACCGGTTCGCGCGGCCGGTCGGTGCGTATTACCGCTGTCCTGCACAGGCGGCGGTGCCGCGACCGCCGGCAGCGGATAGACCAGAACACTCGCCTGCGCGTGTGCGTAGCACCAGGCACGAAATAGATGCATCGGGTGTCGGGTCTCGATCTCAAGATCCGTCAGCCACAACAGCCCCCGTCGGCGCGTTGGCTGCGCGAAAGCGATGCTCCGTTGGTCGTGCGCATCGAGAGCGACCGGGATGCTCGCATCCAGACCTCCGCTCACGCGAAGGTCGTAGCGGGACCCTTTTCGTTCATTGCTCAAGGTGACCTCGAACAAGGCCGCGGCGCCATCAAAAACCGCGGGACCCGAGCGCACCGAAATGGCCAATCCAAGGAGGTTGTACCAGCAATGGTGCATCGCCACCAATCCCACCGAAGCCATAAAGAACGCGAAGAGCAAACCGGCATTCATCTGATAGTTCAGTGAACCCATCAGCATCACCAGGACCGTTGTGGCATAGAGCATTCCAATGCGGGTTGGCAGAATATAGATCTGCCTGGCCGCGATGCGGGCGACCCCATCCTTGTCCATCGGCGCTCTGCGCAAGAGACCGTTGAACATTCGCTTCAAGGCGGATCGCAGCGAGGCGCCACTGAGCGTCACTCCAGAGTGCTTGCCGTCCGTTCCAGCGGCCAGGCGGAACCGATGCAACCGGCGCCCGGCGGTCACGGTACCGCGACCGCTGTCAGGATCAAGGTTGACACCTCGTCATGGTCGAGCCGTCCGGTTCCATCGTTGCCCATCAAGCGATGAATGGCGCAGGCCGGCAGCACCGCCTGAATATCCTCCGGGATCAGAAAATGACGTCCCTCGAGGAGTGCCCATGCCCTCGCCGCGCGTAACAGCCCAACCCCGGCGCGGGGCGATAACCCATGGGCGAAGCGCTCGCAACGTCGGGTGAATGCCAGGATTCCATGACAGTAGTCGATCAGCGGAGCCGCCGCATGCACCTGACTCACCGCGGTCTGAAGCGCAGCGATCTCGGCGGCGGACAACACTGCTGCCTGCTGCAGCACCATGGCCCGGCGATCCGCGCCGGCCAGCAGTTCCTTTTCTTGCACCGTCGCGGGATAACCGAGGCGAATGCGCATCAGGAAGCGGTCCAGTTGGGACTCCGGAAGTGGAAAGGTGCCGACCTGGTAAGACGGGTTCTGCGTCGCAATCACAAAAAACGGCGCGGGTAGGGGCCTGGTCTCGCCGTCAACCGTCACCTGCCGCTCCTCCATCGCCTCCAACAACGCGCTCTGCGCCTTCGGGGTCGCACGGTTGATCTCATCGGCGAGCACCAACTGCGCAAAGACCGGACCAGGGTGAAAACGAAAACACTCGGTCCCCCGTTCGAAGACGGACACGCCGACCACGTCCGCTGGCAGCAGATCGCTGGTGAACTGGATACGTGAGTATTGCAGCCCGAGCAAGCGTGCCAGCAGATGCGCCAGCGTGGTCTTCCCGACCCCCGGCAAATCCTCGATCAGGAGATGGCCTCGCGCCAGGAGGCAGGTCACCGCCAAGCGAATCTCGTGCTCTTTGCCCAGGATAATGGTACTCGCCGTATCGAGGAGGGTTTCGATCAGCTTGACCTGCGGATGCGGGGTGGATTGCGGCATGTGGTCTCTGTGCGTATCGTTCTTGGCTGGCGCCTTGTCCGTGGTCGCTTGTGGCCGGGGTGCCTCCGAAAACCGCCGACATCCCAGCGTCTTGTAGCGGTCGACTTGGAGTAAACTGCCATCTTCGCTGAGCTTGCGCGATGATTTTTACCATGTTTGCGACCGATCACTATGACGTCATCGTCATTGGCGGCGGACACGCCGGGACCGAGGCGGCCCTGGCCGCCGCGCGTTTGGGTGTACGCACCCTCCTGCTCACCCACAGCACCGACACTATCGGCAGTATGAGCTGCAACCCCGCCATCGGCGGCATCGGCAAGGGTCATCTGGTGAAAGAGATCGACGCCCTCGGCGGCCTCATGGCCCAGGCCGCGGACCGCGCCGGCATCCAGTTCCGCATCCTCAACGCCAGCAAAGGCCCGGCCGTGCGGGCTACCCGTGCACAGGCGGACCGTGCACTGTACAAGGCGGCCGTGCGCAGCGCCTGTGAGGGACAGCCGAACCTCTCGATCTTCCAGCAGGCCGCTGACGATCTGCTCCTGGAGGAACATGGGGGCAAAAGTCGCGTCCAGGGTGTCCGCACCCAGATGGGACTCAACTTCAAGGCGCGCGCCGTCGTCCTGACCGCCGGGACCTTTCTGGCCGGCCGCATCCATGTCGGTCTTGCCAATTATGAGGGCGGCCGTGCGGGCGATCCACCGGCCAATGCCCTGGCCCATCGACTGCGCACGTTGCCGTTGCGGGCCGCGCGGCTCAAGACCGGGACGCCGCCGCGCATCGACGGCCGCACCATTGATTATCAGCAACTCAAGGAACAGCCCGGCGATCAGCCGACACCCGTGTTCTCCTTCATGGGCAGCGTGGCTGATCACCCGCGCCAGGTGAGTTGTTTCATCGCCCACACCAATGCGCGCACCCATGACGTGATCCGCTCCGGTCTGTCACGTTCGCCCCTGTTCACCGGTCTGATCGAGGGGATCGGCCCGCGTTACTGCCCTTCCATCGAAGATAAGATCGTGCGCTTCGCCGACAAATCGAGCCACCAGATCTTCGTCGAGCCGGAAGGCCTCTCCACCCATGAAGTCTACCCCAATGGTATCTCGACCAGCCTGCCCTATGATATCCAGCAGGCCCTGGTCAGATCGCTTCGCGGGTTCGAGCACGCCCACATCACCCGTCCGGGCTACGCCATCGAGTATGATTTTTTCGACCCGCGCGACCTGGACTCGACCCTTGAGACCCAGCCGGTCGAGAACCTCTATTTCGCCGGTCAGATCAACGGCACCACCGGCTATGAAGAGGCAGCGGCTCAGGGGCTCCTGGCCGGAGCCAACGCGGCCCTGCGCGTGCTCGGCCGCGATCCCTGGTACCCGCGCCGGGATCAGGCCTACCTCGGTGTCCTGGTGGACGATCTGATCACGCGCGGCACCACGGAGCCTTACCGGATGTTCACCAGCCGGGCGGAGTACCGTCTGTTGCTGCGGGAAGATAACGCCGATCAGCGGTTGACCGAGATCGGATACGGCCTCGGCCTGGTCGCAGAGGCGCAATGGCGGGCGTTCGATAGCAAGCGCGAGGCCGTCGCCCGCGAGCAGCAACGGCTGCGCGACACCTGGGTCCGGCCGGACGCCGTCCCGCTGGCCGATCAAATCGCCGTCCTCGGCGAGCCCCTGCGGCGTGAGATCCGCGCCCTCGACCTTATGGCCCGGCCGCAGGTCGACTATCGCGGCATCGTCCGGCTGACCGGCGAGCCGGAGCGGCCCGTCGACCCGGTGGTTGCCGAGCAGATCGAGATCCGCTGCCATTACGACGGCTACATCGTTCGCCAGCAAGCGGAGATCGACCGCTCCCGTGATCAGGAATCCAAGTCGCTTCCGGCAAACTTCGACTTCGCGGGAGTCCGCGGACTCTCCACCGAGGTCCGCGAAAAGCTCAGTCGTGTGCGCCCGACCACCCTGGGCCAGGCGGCCCGGATACCTGGGGTCACGCCCGCCGCGGTGTCGCTGCTGTTGATCCACCTTAAGCGGCACAGCGCGTGATCCGTAATTCAGACGCTCCCGACCTGAATAAAGACCCAAGCATGGCCCCCACCCTGCCCGCCCCACCGCGGGCGCGTCTCACCGACGGCGCGGCCGCGCTTGGCATCGCGCTGACCCCGAGCCAGATCGACAGGATGTTCGCGTTCCTTGAACTGCTGGCCCGTTGGAACCGTACCTACAACCTCACCGCGGTGCGCGACCCCGACGAACAACTGTCCCGACACCTGCTCGACAGCCTCGCGATCCGCGCGTTTCTGTTCGGCGACATCGTTCTCGACCTCGGAACCGGTGCCGGATTACCCGGACTCCCGCTGGCCCTCTGCGACCCGGACCGCCGCTATTGCCTCCTCGACGGCAACGGCAAGAGGATCCGTTTCGTGCGCCAAGCCATCATGGAACTTGGCCTCACCCAGGTTGAAACCGTACATAGCCGCATCGAGTCATACCGGCCGGGGCGAAAATTCAGTACCATAGTCAGCAGGGCCGTCGCGGAGATCGCCGCGATCCACCTGCTGGCGGCCCCTCTGCTCGACCGTCCGGGGCGCTTGTTGATCATGAAGGGCCGCTATCCGCACGACGAGCTCCGCAACCCGGCGCTCAGCGACCTTGACCTGACCGTGCACCCCCTGTGCGTGCCGTTCCTTGAAGGCGACCGCCACCTCATCGAGATCCGCTGTGAGTGATCCTGCCATGGTCCGTATTATCGCCGTTGCCAATCAGAAAGGCGGGGTCGGCAAAACCACCACTGCCGTCAACCTGGCCGCTGCCCTGGCCTCCATGAAGCGGCGCGTCCTGCTGGTCGATATGGACCCGCAGGGCAATGCCACCATGGGATGCGGGGTCGACAAGCACACCATCGAACACTCCAGTTGCGACCTCTTGCTGTCCGACATCCCCTTCGCGGCCTGTCTGCAACGGGTCGCCGAACCGGCCCCCGGTTTCGACCTGTTGCCGTCCAATGCCGACCTGACCGCCGCCGAGGTCGGACTGATCGGCTCCGCCGATCGGGAGCGGCGACTTGCCAAGATCCTGGCGACTGTCGTTGACGACTACGAGCTGATCATCATCGACTGCCCGCCGTCGCTCAACATGCTGACCCTCAATGCGCTGGTTGCCGCTCATGGTGTGCTGATCCCGATCCAATGCGAGTATTACGCCCTGGAGGGACTCTCCGCCCTGATCGACACCATCGCCCAGGTCCGTGAAAGCCGCAACAGCGGACTCCAGATCGAGGGCATCCTGCGCACCATGCACGATCCGCGTAACAACTTGGCCAACCAAGTCTCGACCCAGCTCGTCACCCACTTCACCGATCAGGTCTACCGCACCATTATTCCCCGCAACGTCCGCCTGGCGGAGGCCCCGAGTCACGGCCTGTCGGTCCTGCTCTACGACCCCGTCTCGAAAGGGGCCGTCTCTTATCTGGCCCTGGCGAGCGAAGTGCTGCGCCGCAACCATAAACGTCACTCTGTCTCCTGAGGCGCCCGACTGATGGACCCCGTGGAAGAAGCCGGCAATGCGCCGCAAAAAAAGCGTGGCCTTGGTCGCGGTCTTGACGCCCTGCTCGGCGCGACCCGCCTGCCCCCGGTGGCCGTCGCGCCGCTGAGCACCGAGCAGCCACAGCCCGTTGACCCCGCACCCCCGATCGGCGAGCGCATCACCCGGCTTTCCCTCGAACAAATCCAGCGTGGCCGTTATCAGCCCCGTCGTGACTTCGACGCCGATGCCCTGCGTGAGCTGGCGGATTCGATCGCCGCCCAGGGCGTCATCCAGCCCGTGGTCGTGCGGCCGATCGGTGAGGACCGCTACGAACTGGTCGCCGGCGAGCGCCGCTGGCGGGCCTCCCAGCAGGCCGGGCTTGTTGACATTCCCGCCGTCATCCGTGATTGCGACGAACTCACCGCGGTGGCCATCGGACTGATCGAAAACATCCAGCGTGCCGACCTCAACCCATTGGAAGAGGCCGCCGCCCTGGAGCGCCTGCTGACCGAGTTCCAGCTCACCCACCAGCAGATCGCCGAGGCGGTGGGCAAGTCCCGCACCACGGTGACCAACCTGCTGCGGCTGCTGGAATTGAACCCGGACGTCAAGAACCTGGTCGATCACTCCCAGATTGAAATGGGTCACGCCCGTGCCCTGCTCGGTCTCAAAGGCCCGACGCAAAGCACGGCCGCCCGGCAAGTCGTTGCCGGCGGTCTGTCGGTGCGTGAGACCGAGCGGCTGGTGCGCCGCCTGCAGCAGGCGGACGAGGCCCCGCCCGAGCCGGTGGCCAAGCCGGACCTCGACCCCAATGTCCGCCGCCTCCAGGACGATCTGGCCGACCGCCTCGGGGCGCGGGTGCAGATCCAGCAGGGCGCGCGGGGCACCGGAAAGCTGGTCATCGCCTACAACAGCCTGGAAGAACTGGACGGAATTCTTGAACACATCCAGTGAAAAACAGCGGTGCCATCGGTATTTTGCAATGATTAGAATGAGCTAGATCCATGGAACCAGCGGACTCTCTTGCGTTGACCCGAAATTTTCCAACCCGTATACTGCGCGTTCGCCAGGGATCAGTCCTCGCAGCATGTTCCGAATTCGATGCAACAGGCAGATGCCCTGCTGGCTAAAAAGACCTTGCAGGTTCAAGCCATTCTTGGTTTGAGCGCCTTGCTGATTGCTTTGCCTTTCGGCTGGCATACGGTGACGTCGGCCATGATCGGGGTTGGCTCCTGTCTGTTCGCCAACAGCCTCTTCGCGGTCTTGGTCTTCAGGGGTTACCGCGCCCAGGAACCGGGTCGCTTGTTGATGAACATTTATGGCGCTGAGGTCGCGAAGCTCGTAGTTTTAATCGGTCTCTTCGGCGTGGCATTTGCGACGCTCAATGGCCTGAACGTTCCGGTACTATTGGTTGCTTACCTGGTCATTCAGGTCGCTTCCACCTTGATTGCGGCCCAACTGAGCGCCCGTCCGGCGTCCCGGTCGGGCACCCAAGACACGCACTGAGAGATGATCGATGTCGACCGCTGAAACGCTGACCGCTCAAGGATATATCCAGCACCATCTCACCAACCTAACCCTGGGTGTGCATCCGGAGCATGGGCTCAGTTTTGCTCACAACGCCCAGGGTGCGGCCGAGATGGGCTTCTGGGCCATCAATGTCGATACCATGTTCTTCTCCATTCTGCTCGGATGGCTCTTCGTTCGCTTCTTCCGCGGCGTGGCCGAAAAGGCGAGTGTCGGGATTCCGGGACCAGCGCAGAACTTCGCCGAGTGGATCGTGGAATTCATCGACGAAAATGTCCGCGGCTCGTTCACCGGAAAGAACCCGCTGGTTGCGCCGCTGGCTCTCACCATCTTCGTCTGGGTCTTCATGATGAACCTCATGGACCTGATTCCGGTGGATCTGTTGCCCTGGTTGTTCGGACAGTCGATGGCGATCTTTGGCGCCGATCCGCATCATGTCTTCCTGCGGGTCGTGCCCACCACCGATCCCAACACCACCTTCGCCCTGGCCTTGGTGGTCTTCGGGATGGTGCTTTACTACAGCTTTAAAATGAAAGGCGTCTTCGGGTTCCTCGGTGAGTTGAGCCTGCAGCCCTTCGGCGTCTGGGGCATGCCGGCCAACTTGATTCTGGAAGGCATTAGCTTACTGTCCAAGCCGGTCTCTCTCGCCCTGCGTCTCTTCGGCAACATGTACGCCGGTGAGATGATCTTCATCCTGATCGCGCTGATGTTCGGCGGCGGCTGGGCGCTGGGGCTCACCGCGGGTGCCCTGCAGTTCGTCTGGGCGGTGTTCCACATCCTGATCATCACGCTCCAGGCATTCATATTCATGGTGTTGACCGTCGTCTATCTCGACATGGCCCACCAGACGCATCACTAGTCCTTGATCAACCGTTATTCTCAACCGCCTGACCAACCACTGGAGTTACCCATGGAACTCGAAGTCGCACAAGCATTCGCAACTGCTATCAGATTCATCGGCGCGGGCCTGATGCTCGGCCTTGGCGCGGTCGGCGCGGGCGTCGGCATCGGTGTGCTCGGTGGTCGTTTCCTCGAAGGCGCCGCCCGTCAGCCCGAACTGATCCCGATGCTGCGTACCCAATTCTTCATCGTGATGGGTCTCGTCGACGCGCTGCCGGTCATCGCGATCGCCATGGGCCTTTACCTGATGTTCGCCGCCTGACATAAGAATCGGACGCGCCTGACCGGAAGGAACTTCAGAGGCACCCCGAGGCACCCCGAGGCATACAAGTGAACTTCAACCTGACACTCATCGGCCAGATGATCTCCTTCGGGGTCTTCGTCTGGTTCACTATGACCTATGTCTGGACGCCTATCGTCAAGGCGCTCAGCGACCGCAAGGCGAAGATCGCCGAGGGTCTCGCTGCCGCCGAACGTGGGCACCAAGAGAAGAGTCTCGGCGAGCAGCGCGCTCAGGAAGTCCTGAACACCGCCAAGGCCCAAGCGACCGAGATCCTCAGCCAAGCCCAAAAGCGCGCCGGAGAGATCGTCGAAGAATCCAAGGTCGACGCCCGCTCCGAAGGCCAGCGGCTCATTGCCGCCGCCCAGGCGGAGATCGAGCGCGAGACCAATCGCGCTCGCGAAGAGCTGCGCGAAAAGGTTGCGACCCTGGCCGTAGCCGCTGCCGAAAAGATCCTGAAGAAAGAAATTGACGTGCGTGCTCATCAGTCGCTCGTCGACGACTTCGCCAGACAGATCTAAAGGACCACCATGGCCGGAGAAATCACTACCATTGCGCGGCCTTATGCGGAGGCGGTGTTCAAGCGTGCGCAGGAACTCGGCACGGTGGACCAATGGTCCGCGAGCCTGAATACGCTTGCCGACATCGCGGCCGACCCGCTCATGGCCACGCAGATTGCGAATCCCAATTGCCCGCGTGAGCGTCTCCGTGACCTGATCATCCAGATCGGCGGCGCATCCATGTCGGCGGAACTCGCCAACCTGGTCAGACTGCTGGCGGAGAATTCCCGTCTCGCCGCGCTGCCCGAGATCGCCCTGCTCTACGAAGAGCGGCGGGTGGCCGCACAGGGCGTTTGCCAGGTGCTGGTCCGCAGCGCCTTTCCGGTCGATGCCGACCAGGAGCAGGTGCTGGCCAAAGCCCTGGCGCGGCGACTCGGTGCCCAGGTGGAGCTGACGGTGGAACAAGACCCGGACCTGATCGGAGGCGTCGAGATTCATGCCGGCGACCTGGTGATCGACGACTCGGTCCGCGGCAAGCTCAAGCAGCTTTCCAACGCTTTGCAATTCTGAACGGGCTTCCATTGAATAGGCCCATTGTGAACAGGACACGGTCATGCAACTGAATCCTTCCGAGATCAGCGATCTCATCAAGCAGAAGATCGAACAGTTCGAGCTGAAGACGGAGGCCCGTACCGAAGGCACCATCGTCAGCCTGACGGACGGTATCGTGCGCGTGCATGGCCTGTCCGACGCCCGCTATTACGAAATGCTGGAGTTCCCCGGCGATACCTTCGGGCTCGCCCTGAATCTCGAGCGCGACTCGGTCGGCGCGGTCGTGCTGGGCCCTTACACCCATCTGACAGAAGGCGACTGGGTTCGTTGTACCGGTCGCGTGCTGGAAGTCCCGGTGGGTCCCGGTCTGCTTGGCCGCGTGGTCGACGCACTGGGTAATCCGATCGACGGCAAGGGCCCGATCGATGCCGTCGGCACCTCGCCGATCGAAAAAGTGGCGCCGGGCGTTATTGCCCGTCAATCGGTCGACCAGCCGGTGCAGACCGGCATCAAAGCCATCGACACCATGGTGCCGATCGGTCGCGGTCAGCGTGAGCTGATCATCGGTGACCGCCAGACCGGCAAGACCGCGGTCGCGGTCGACACCATCATCAACCAGAAAGGCACCGGCGTTAAGTGCATTTACGTTGCCGTGGGCCAGAAGAACTCGTCCATTGCCAACCTGGTGCGCAAGCTCGAAGAGTTCGGCGCGATGGATCACACCATCATCGTCGCCGCGGCCGCCGCTGACTCCGCCGCCATGCAGTTTATCGCGCCCTATGCCGGCTGCACCATGGGCGAGTATTTCCGTGATCTCGGCCAGGATGCGCTGATCATCTATGACGATCTGACCAAACAAGCCTGGGCCTATCGCCAAGTCTCCCTGCTCCTGCGTCGTCCGCCGGGCCGCGAGGCGTACCCTGGCGACGTCTTCTACCTCCATTCCCGTCTGCTGGAGCGTGCCGCGCGCGTCAACGCGCATTACGTCGAAGCGATCACCGGCGGCGCTGTGAAAGGCCAGACCGGTTCCTTGACGGCCCTGCCGATCATCGAGACCCAGGCCGGTGACGTGTCGGCTTTCGTACCGACCAACGTCATCTCCATCACGGACGGCCAGATCTTCCTTGAGACCGACCTGTTCAATGCAGGTATCCGCCCGGCCATCAACGCGGGCTTGTCAGTGTCACGTGTCGGCGGCGCCGCTCAGACCAAGATCATCAAGAAACTCGGCGGCGGTATCCGGCTGGCACTGGCGCAGTACCGTGAGCTGGCGGCCTTCTCCCAGTTCGCGTCCGATCTGGACGAGGCAACCCGCAAGCAGTTGCAGCGCGGCGAGCGCGTCACCGAACTGATGAAGCAGGTGCAATACTCGCCGATGAGTGTGGCCCAGATGGCCATGTCGCTCTTCGCGGCCAACGAAGGCTACCTGGATGACGTGGACGTCAAGAAGGTCGTGGACTTTGAGCACGCACTTCAGTCCTACATGAAGTCTGCCCAAGCGGCCCTGCTCGAGCGGATCAACACCTCCGGCGATTTCAACGACGAGATCCAGGCGGCGATGCACGCGGCGATCAAGGAATTCAAGGCCAACAACACCTGGTAATGAGACGCCAGCCTCACACGGCCATCCGCCAGCCGGGGGTGGTTGCGCGAGGTTTCCGCGTTTCATCATTGCGATTCACCCTGCCGTCTCCGCCATCCAAGCTGGCGGTTGACGGCTGGAAGCTGGGAGCTTGAGCAAATGGCCGGCGCCAAAGAAGTCCGAACCAAGATCGCGAGCATCAAAAGCACGCAGAAGATCACCAAAGCCATGCAAATGGTCGCGGCGTCCAAGATGCGCCGTGCCCAGGAGCGGATGGCCGCGTCCAAGCCCTATGCGCAGAAGATGCTCGACGTGATCAGCCACCTAGCCCGCGCGACGCCCGAGTATCGTCACTCGTTCATGGCTGTGGAACGCAGCCGCAAGCGGGTCGGTTATATCGTCGTCTCGTCCGATCGCGGGCTGTGCGGCGGTCTCAACAGCAACCTGTTCCGGCGACTGATTGCCGAAATCAAGGAGCAGCGTGCCCTCGGGGTCGATCCCGCATTCTGCACCATCGGCACCAAGGCACTGGGATTCTTCAAACGCTTCGGCGGCAGCGTGCTGGCCCAAGCCACTCACCTCGGCGACAAGCCACACGTCGAGGAACTGATCGGCACGGTCAGGGTGATGCTGGACGCCTTCGAAGAGAAGAAGATCGACGCGATCTATATCGCCAGCAACGAGTTCGTCAACACCATGACGCAAAAGCCGGTGATTCGCCAACTGGTGCCGCTGGTGCCGGGTGAGCGACAGTCCATGCCGCTGCACTGGGACTATATCTACGAGCCTGATGCGCATACCGTGCTCGATTCGCTGCTGACGCGCTATATCGAGTCATTGGTCTATCAGTCGGTAGTCGAGAACGGCGCCTGCGAACAGGCCGCGCGTATGGTCGCGATGAAATCCGCTTCCGACAATGCCGGCAACCTGATCAGCGAGTTGCAGCTCGTCTACAACAAGGCGCGGCAGGCCGCGATTACCCAAGAGATCTCCGAGATCGTGAGCGGCGCGGCGGCTGTTTAGCCGGCTTCGGTGAAAACGCCCAGCGCGATCACGGCTTCAAGGTTACAACAGCATCCGCAGACGCCTGCCCAGGCGACGAATGAGGAAGAGACTATGAGTTCCGGTAACGTCACCCAGATCATCGGCGCCGTCGTCGACGTGCAGTTTGCCCGCGGCGAGATGCCGAAGGTCTACGAGGCGCTGCATATCGATTCCGTCGGTCTGACCCTCGAGGTTCAGCAGCAACTCGGTGACGGTATCGCGCGTACCATCGCCATGGGTTCCACCGACGGCCTGCAGCGCGGTACAGCGGTCACGGCGACCGGTTCGCCGATCAGCGTACCGGTTGGTCAGGCGACCCTGGGGCGCATTATGGACGTGCTCGGTCAGCCGATCGACGAACTTGGCGCTATCGGTACCGACGAGCGCTGGGCCATCCATCGCGAGGCTCCCAAGCTCGAAGACCAGGCGGCCTCCACCGAGATCCTAGAAACCGGAATCAAGGTCATCGACCTCATCATGCCGATCGTCAAGGGCGGCAAGGTGGGCCTCTTCGGCGGCGCCGGCGTGGGCAAGACCGTCACACTGATGGAGCTCATCAACAACATCGCCAAGGCCCACGGCGGCTTCTCGGTATTCGCCGGCGTTGGCGAGCGGACCCGCGAGGGCAATGACTTCTATCATGAGATGAAGGACTCGGGCGTTCTCGACAAGGTCGCCCTGGTCTACGGTCAGATGAACGAGCCGCCGGGCAACCGTCTGCGCGTCGCCCTGACCGGCCTGACCATGGCCGAGTATTTCCGTGAAGAAGGCCGCGACGTGCTGCTCTTCGTGGACAATATCTACCGTTACACCCTGGCCGGCACCGAAGTGTCCGCGCTGCTCGGCCGGATGCCGTCCGCGGTAGGCTATCAGCCGACGCTGGCTTCCGAGATGGGCGCGCTGCAAGAGCGCATCACCTCGACCCGCACCGGATCCATCACCTCCTTCCAGGCGGTCTACGTGCCCGCGGACGACCTCACCGACCCGTCCCCGGCCACCACCTTCGCTCATTTGGACGCGACCCTGGTACTTTCCCGCCAGATTGCCGAACTCGGTATCTACCCGGCCGTGGACCCGCTCGACTCGACCAGCCGCATCCTCGACCCCAACGTGGTCGGTGCCGAACACTACGAGACGGCGCGTGCGGTTCAGGGCACGCTCCAGCGCTACAAGGAGCTCAAGGACATCATCGCCATCCTCGGCATGGATGAACTCTCCGAGGTCGACAAACTCACCGTGGCCCGCGCCCGTAAGCTCCAGCGCTTCCTGTCGCAGCCCTTCACGGTGGCTGAGGTTTTCACCGGCGCACCCGGCGCCTTCGTCCACGTGGCTGACACCATCAAGGACTTCAAGGCCATCGTCAACGGCGACTACGACCACCTTCCCGAGCAGGCCTTCTATATGGTCGGCGGTATCCAGGAGGCCGTGGCCAAAGCCGAGAAGATGGCCGGCTAAGGGGAGAGACCCATGGCAACGATTCAAGTCGACATCGTCAGCGCCGAGGGGGCCATCCACTCCGGAATCGCCTCCATGGTCTACGCCTCTGCCGAATTGGGAGAGGTCGGGATCGCGCCCCGTCACACGGCCTTCATCAGTCGGCTGCGTCCCGGTGACGTGCGGGTGGAGAACGAAGCGGGCGAGCAGGAGCATTTCTACGTGTCCGGCGGCGTGCTGGAAGTCCAGCCGATGGCCGTGACGGTCCTGGCCGATACCGCGATCCGCGCCCATGACCTCGACGAGGCCGCCGCCTTGGAGGCTAGGCGTCGCGCCGAGGACGCACTCGCCGGTCAAACGGCCGAGTTCGAGTATGCCAAGGCGCAATCCGAACTGGCTGAGGCCATTGCGCAGCTGCGCGCCATCGAGAAGATGCGCAAGATGCGACGCGGCTAACCGGACGGGGGTGGCCGCGGCTCGCGTGCCGTCCTTCCGGGCAACGCCCCCGCCGCCACGCGCCGGGGGCGTTTTACTTAGGAGTGTGCTTTGCTTGAACTGATGCAAGCGGGCGGTTGGCTCATGTGGCCGATCGCCGCCTGTTCCGTCATAGCGACAGCGCTGGTCATCGACCGTGCCTGGACATTGCGCCGCGCGCGGATCATGCCCGAAGATCTGGTCACCCGCATTTGGCAATTGCATCGCCAGGGGCAGCTCAGCGAGGATAAGATCGAAGCGATCCGCGTCGGCTCCCCGCTGGGGCGGATGTTGGCGGCTGGCCTGGTCAACCGCAATCATTCCCGTGAGGTCATGAAAGAGGCCATCGCCGATACCGGCCGCCATGTCGTGGCCCGTCTCGAACGTCATCTTGACACCCTCAGTACCATCGCCTCGGTCGCCCCCCTGCTCGGACTCCTTGGCACCGTCTTCGGCATGATCGATATTTTTGGTGTCATCATGAATGCCGGCACAGGCAACGCCGGGGTCCTCTCGGGCGGCATTGCCAAAGCACTCATCACCACCGCGGCCGGTCTTTCGGTCGCCATCCCGACCCTGCTTTGCCATCGCTTCTTCGACAGCCGGGTGGGACAATTCGCCATCGACATGGAAATGCAGGCCCTGCGTCTGGTCGAGGTCATGAAGGGTGAACGCGAAGCGGGCGGCGAGACCTGATGCATCTGCGCACCCGCCGCTCCCAACCGCCGGAGATCAACCTGACGTCGCTGCTGGACGTCGTCTTTCTGCTCCTGATCTTTTTCATGGTCTCCACCACCTTCAAAGACGAAGCGGGCCAAGAGCAGACGCGCCTGCGGGTGACCTTGCCGCAGGCCCAGGGTCAGGACCAGCCAACCAAAGAAGCCGAATCGATCCGGATCATCATCGATCAGAGTGGGACCTTTTATGTCAATGATCGCCTCGTCGTCGACCAGCAGGCGCTGACCCTGGTGCGCGCACTCACCGGCGCCCTGGACCAGCGTACAGGCTTGCCCGTCCTGATTCAGGCCGACGCCAAGACCCCTCATCAGGCCGTCATGACGGCTCTGGATGCCGCCGCGGAGGTTGGCTTGAACAAAGTCTCCTTCGCGACCGCGCGTCAGGCCCCGCAAGCCGCACCGCGATGACCCAAGAGCTCCCCCAACCGGCGGCCCGCCAGGTGTATGGACGCTTGCTCGGCTACGCCAAGCCCTATTGGCGCATGTTCGCCGTCTCGATCTTCGGCATGTTGATCTATGCCTCGACCGAGCCGCTCTTTGCCGCGATGATGAAACCGCTGATCGACGGCAGCTTCGTGCATAAGGACGAATCCATCGTCCGCCTGATGCCGCTGGCCCTCATCCTCATCTTTCTGGTGCGCGGCATCGCCGGGTTCATCAATGATTATTTTCTGAGCTGGGTCGGTCGACGCGTGGTCGCGGATCTGCGCCAGGCCATGTTCGAGCACTTGCTGCGCGCCCCGACCCGCTATTACGACCAACATGGGTCCGGCCATATTCTGGCCAAACTCACCTATAACGTCGAAAACGTGGCGAGCGCGGCCACCTCCGCCGTGACCACCCTGGTCCGCGACGGCGCCTCGGTCATCGGCCTGATGGCCTACATGCTCTATATCAATGCCACCCTGTCGGCCATCTTCCTGATCATTGGCCCGGTCATGGTCGGTGCCGTCAAGTACGCCACCAAGCGATTCAGACGCTACAGTCGACGCATTCAGGATCGGGTCGGCGAACTTACGCATGTCGCCCAGGAAGCAATCGACGCCCATCGCGTCGTCAAATCCTTCGGCGGGCAGGCGCAAGAAACCGCCGAGTTCGGCTATATCAATGAGAAAACCCGCTCATTGCAGATGAAGATGATCGCCACCGAATCGGCGAGCGTGCCCCTGGTGCAATTGATTTCGGCGCTGGCGATTGCCCTGATCGTCTATCTGTCGACCATGCAGGGGCTGCGCGCGGACATTACCGTCGGCACCTTCATGTCCTTCGTGGTCGCCATGGGTCTGCTGCTGCCGCCGGTCAAGCGACTCACCGGTGTCAATGCGCACCTGCAGCGCGGCATCATCGCGGCCGAGAGCCTGTTTGAACTGCTGGATTCCGAGACCGAGGACGATCAAGGCACCCGCACCCTCGGCCGCGCCCAGGGCCGCATCGAGTACCGTGATGTCACGCACCAGTATTCGCCAGACAAGGCGCCGGCGATCCGCAATCTCGACCTCATCATCGCTCCAGGGGAGAAGGTGGCGCTGGTCGGCCGCTCGGGCAGCGGCAAGACCACCATCGCGAGCCTATTGCCGCGCTTCTACGACCCCACCGGCGGTGAGATCCTGATCGACGGAATCCCGATCCGGGACTTGTCGCTGGCCGAACTGCGCAACCAGATCGCCCTGGTCAGTCAGGATGTCGTGCTGTTCAATGACAGCATCGCCAACAACATCGCCTATGGCCGGCCCGTGCCGCCCACGCAGGAGGCGCTGGAGCAGGTGGCTGAAGCCGCCCATGCATTGGAGTTCATCCGCGCCCTGCCCCAGGGCTTCGGCACCATGATCGGCGACCGCGGCGTCCTGCTCTCGGGCGGTCAGCGCCAGCGTCTGGCCATCGCGCGGGCCATGCTCAAAGACGCCCCCCTCCTAATCTTGGACGAGGCCACCTCCGCCCTCGACACCGAGGCCGAGCGCCATATCCAGGCCGCCCTCCAGGTCTTGATGGCGCAGCGTACCACCCTGGTCATCGCGCACCGCTTGTCCACCATCGAGAACGCCGACCGCATTCTGGTGCTGTTGGAGGGCCGAATCGTCGAGCAAGGCCGCCACGCCGACCTGATCAGCCTGGGCGGCTACTACGCCCGGCTGCATCGACTCCAGTTTCATGATGTCCTCTCCGATGCCTAGCCTCGCTGCCGCAACGTTTGTGTCTTGCGGACGGCCACGAAGGCCCGCTGCGGGAGCGGCCTCCGGCGGTGACAGGGCCGCACGGGATCTCGCGGCCTGGTCCCGATTGCGGCTGGAGGCCGCTCCTACGGGCTTGCGATGCGACCAATTTTTTCGTCTCGTTCCCAGGCTCCAGCGAGGGAATGCCGTCCGGCCGCTCCAGCGGTCGGTAACGCCACGCGGCAGCTTCCGCGTCGCGCCAGGCCCCCACCGATTCGCGGTGCGACTGTTACGGTAACAACCCTTGGACCCAACGCCCATCTGGTATGGCCGACATCCGCTGGCATTGGCCTTGGCACCCCTGGGCTGGCTGTATTGCGCCATCGCCCGGTTGCGCCGCAGCGGCTATCGCAACGGATACTTCGCCGTCCGGCGGCTGCCGATTCCCGTGGTGATCGTCGGTAACCTCACCGTTGGCGGAACGGGCAAGACACCCCTCGTGCTCAAGCTCGCGCAACTCACCACGGCGCGCGGTTGGCGGCCCGGTATCATCACCCGCGGCTACGGTGCCCGGTCGGTTCATTGGCCGCGGGCGGTGAGCCCCGCGGACGACCCCACTGTGGTCGGCGACGAACCCCTCCTGCTGGCCCGGCGCGCACCCTGTCCGGTGGTGGCGGGTCCGGATCGGTGTGCGGATGGCGAACTGGCAGTGCACCGTCTCGGCTGCAACCTGCTGCTCTGCGACGACGGACTTCAGCACTACCGCTTGGCCCGCGACCTCGAGATCGCCGTGGTCGACGGTGACCGCGGCCTGGGCAATGGCCGCTGCCTCCCCGCCGGTCCCCTGCGCGAACCGCGCGAGCGGCTGCAGACCGTGGACTTGGTGATCCACAACGGCGGCACCGCCCCTGGGCACCGGTTCACTCTGGTTCCCGGCGCGGCCATCGATCTGCGCGATCCGACCCGCACCCGACCCCTGGACGCCTTTCGTGACCGGCAGGTCACCGCGGTAGCAGGCATCGGCAACCCCGCGCGTTTCTTCGCCATGCTGCGTTCTCACGGCATCCAGGCGGCCGAACGACCCTATCCGGACCACCATACGTTCACCGCTGCCGATGTGCATACCTGGCCATCCGGACCCGTGCTGATGACCGAGAAGGACGCCGTCAAATGCGCCCGGTTCGCGCGCGCCGACCTGTGGGCTTGTCCGGTCGAGGCGGTCCCGGAGGACGCTTTCGTCGCCGCCTTCTTCGCGCACTTGTCCGAACGTCATTTTCCTCGCCAACCATCCCGCGGATACGGCAAGATCCGGCGCTAACTGCCCGTTTTCGGTTGTCCGAAACCCGCCGGAGGTCCCCAGCCCTTGAACACCCTGCAACGCCCCGCGCCCGTACCACCGGAGCCGATTCCCACCGTGCCCCCGGCCTTCAAAGTCGTGATCCCGGCCCGCTTCGGCTCCACCCGACTCCCCGGCAAACCGCTGCTGCTCATCCACGGCAAGCCCATGATCCAACACGTGGTGGCGTGCGCGCGGGCGAGCGCCGCGGGCGAGGTGATCGTCGCGACCGACGACCAGCGCATCGTCACCGCTTGCGCCGCCTTTGGCGCCGAGTCCCAACTCACCGGGGCCGACCATCGCAGCGGCTCCGACCGGATCGCCGAGGTCATCGAGCGTCGCGGCTGGGCTGAGGACACCATCGTCGTCAACCTGCAGGGCGACGAGCCCTGTATGCCACCCGCGCTGATCGACCAGGTTGCCTGCAACCTCAGCGCACACCCTGGGGCCAACATGGCGACCCTGGCCTTCGCGATTGCCGACGGCGAGACCCTGTTCGACCCCCATGTGGTCAAGGTAGTCATCGACGCTGCCGGCTTTGCCCTGTACTTCTCGCGCGCTCCCCTGCCCTGGCACCGTGACGAGTTCATGGGCAAGCGCGGCCACTTGCCAACCTCAGTCACCTTCCTGCGCCATATCGGGCTTTATGCCTACCGGGCGGCCTTCCTGCGGCGCTATATCACCTGGGAACCGTCGCCGCTGGAATTGGCCGAGGCTCTGGAACAGTTGCGGGTTCTGTGGCACGGCGAGCGTATCCACGTCGGCCTCGCCGCGCAGCCGCCCGGACCCGGTGTCGACACCGCGCACGACCTGGCGCGAGTGGCCGCCCTGCTCGGCGGCTGATGCGGCTATCGGACCACTGCCGTCATTACGGTGGGATGCCGAAATGCAGTGCCGGAAGCAGTTCCCGGAGTGGGCCCTGCCGTTCGATTGCGAGTACGATCGCGTTAAGAGCAGAACACCGTATAGTGTGCCCCATGGCGACGACGGAACACATTGAAATCGACTTCCCCGGCGGCGCGCGCGTCGATGCGTCGATGATGCTTGAGGTGCAGGAGCCGTGGTGCGGCGCCGCGCGACTAGTCCCCCCGTAACTCGATATGGTCCGACAGCAGCAGATCCTGCGTCGCCGTGACCACGCTCTGCAAGGGTCCGAGCAAGGCCGGCCGCGCGATCGACTCGCGGGAGACCCCCTCCGCGCGACCGTAGAGACTGAGCCGCAGGTGCTCGACCGTGCGGACATGCAGTTGCAGGTCGGTCAGGATGTGCTCGAACTCGCTGCGGGTCGGCGCCGTACCCAGCGCCTGAAACAACTCGCCAAGGGCGCCGAACAGCGGTAGCGCCTCCGTGCCCAGGCCGAATTCCGCGGGCGCATAGGCGACCTGCTGGTCGGACACCCGCCCCACCCAGACCCGAAAACTCGCCTTCTGGATGGCGTGATAGAGCGGGGTTTCCGAAATCAGGAACAGCAGCAGGTGGCGCGGATTGGCGAAATACCGGCCGCCGCGCACCTCCCAGAAGCAATCCGCGATCAGCCGATGGATACGGATATGCTCACGGAAGTCCGCGGCTTGGAGCTGATCGAGGATCAGGACGGTCGGCTCACCCTCGCTTTGGGCGCAGGCCTCGCTGACCGTTTGATCCAGCGCCTCGATGGGCGGCTCGGTCCGACCCAGTTCGTCCTGGCTGGGCGGCAGGATCACATCGGGCAGGGCCGGGTGGGCCTCGGTGAAGTCCAGATAGAGACAGTGGGGAAACTCCAGCGCGCGCGCCAGCGCGGTGGCGAAGGCGGTCTTGCGGCGCTCGCCGTCACCTTCGATCGCGAGCGTGCGCAGCGTGCGGGTCGGGCCTTCGAGCACGCAGCGGACCTGGAATTCGTAGTCGTCGTTCGACTCGAATCCGCACTGGGCCATCTTTTCGCGTAAGCTCGGCATTTGTTACGATCATAGCCCGGTTGCGGAGGATTTGGTGCGCGTTGTTCAGAGCGCAATGTGCGGCGGGAAAGCCGTGTGTGACCGGTTATCTGTCAATAAATTTTACACTCTCCCGACCGGAACCGATGATCGCAAGCTCCGTCAGCAGCGAGGACAACCTCGATCATGGCTACGGCGGTAGTGTCGGGCTAACCGCGATCGGCCGTGCCCGTAAGGTCAACCTCACCGCCGTGACCGGCGCGGGCGATAATCGGGCGAAAATCACGGTCGATGCCGATAAGCTTGGTCTGCTCCAGGTCAGTAACGAAAATTTTTTTGTCGATAGCACGGCCACGGTAATCTGGGACGGCACGACCGCGGACCCTTTCGCAGTCGTGACGAACGGCTTGGGCGGCTGTAGTGGACCCGGCGGTGGCGGACACCCTAGAGGGGCAGGCACTGCTCGCCACTGGTGATGCCCAGGGTGCGGCGCAGATCCTGGTCAAGGCCTATGCCGCTCTGCCCAGCGAGCCCACCGTCGCCTTCCATTACGCGCGCGCCCTGGCGGCGGACGGCGATCCGACCCAGGCCCAGACGGTCCTGCTGCCCATCACGGATCTCGCGTTTCCGGAGCAGGCCCAGGCCCAGGAGTTACTCAGACAGCTTGCGCCCTGAACAGCCGCGGAGAGTCCGCACGGCGGACCATACGGTAACGTCGTGACCGGTAGGGTCCGCTGCGCGGACCGACGACCGTGCCGATCGCGCGATGGCCGGTTTTATGACCAAGGCCCGCCCGCCGGACTCAGGCAACCCGCAGGACCATGGGGCTGCGCTTCTTCGGGTTGGCCCGGAACAGCACGGCAACATTGCCGATGCGGGTGACGAGTACCGACCCGGTGCGCTCGACCATCGGGGTGAGGATGGCGTCGCGCAGCGCCCGGTCCCCGACGTTGATCTTGACCTTGAGCAACTCATGGTGACTCAGCGCCAGCTCAAGCTCCGCCAGCACCGCCTCGGTGAGTCCAGCCTGACCAACCATGACCACCGGCTTCAGCGGATGGGCCTCGCCCCTGAGCCAGCGCCGCTGCCCCGGGGTGATCGTCGGCGTGATTGCCCGAGTGATCGAGCTTGAGATCGCCATCATGAGTCTGTATCCATAAGTCGCGGCGATGCGTTGAGTCCGCATCTAAACAAAAGTTTACGCCGGATCAGTCGGATCGGGCACCGGAACCGGCGCTGGCGCCGGGGTGAACAGGTCGGCGCTGACCTGATCGAGCTGCTGATAAACCCGCCGCACCCAGACCTTCACCCGCTGACGGTCCATGAGGCCCAGGCCGGAGTCGCGGTTGTGGGTCGCGGCCCACAGACTGGTGCCCTGATGATCGATCTTACGCATGGTGCCGGCGTGCAACTCCGGCAAATCAATAACCGCCGCCCCCAGCCACTGCGCACGGGTCCGGACCGGGGACGACTCGAAGGCGGAGAAGTCCTTCCCGCGGCCATAGTTTTTCACCACCACATAGGAAGCCGCGTGGTCGTAACGCTCGAACAGGGCGTCGAGCAGGGCGATGCCGTCGGCGCCGTCGTCCAGCACATGCCAGAACACCACCGGAACCTGCTCGTCCGCGGCCAGGCTGAGCAGATCGTTCTGCTCGATCCAGCGGTGCAGCGGCAAGGAGGTCTGGGCGGCCAGATCCACCAGGACATCCTGATCGGTCGCCAGTGCGGCCTCCATCAACTGATCGGCGCTCTCGAACTCATCCAGCGCGATCGGCCGGCTGAACCCCGCGTAGAAGCGCAGCAGGGCGCCGTGCGAACGGTCGGTATCGAAGGCGGTAAAGGGACGTTGGTGATCGATGTGATACTGGGTCAGGAGCCGTGCCAGGACGGACTTGCCGACCCCACCCTTCTCACCGCCGACGAAATGGATCTTACTCATGCTGTCGCCTGTCTGTGTGTAAATGGCCTCGGCGAGCAGAGACTCGCCGAGGCCGCATGGTAGAGCCTCAAGCGGCCGGCTGCCAGCAGCCGGAGTGATCTTCAGCATTCGCCGGCCTTGACCATGGTTCCGGCCAGTGCGCGGGAAGCGCGTACTGTAAGGCTCTCGTCCCCCGTGGGAGCGGCGTCCCGCCGCGATGCGGTGCCGCGGTGACCTCGAACGCTGCGGCCGCGCGCCCGGCCCCATCGCGGCGGGACGCCGCTCCTATGGGGTCGCAGCGCGACTTTCACGGCAAAATCGCCGGCGACCGGCGACCGACGGATCGTCTCAATCCTCGAAGCGTCCGACACCCGGGATGTTCACCTGATGCTCGTTAAAATCCCCGGTATCCGCGCCGCGGTGACAGGCCTGACAGTTGCTGAAGCTGCCGACCTTGGGGTTGTCCTTGACGTAGCGCACCGGAACCTCGTCATGTTTGCGCTGAAAATACGCCGTTCGGGTGATCCGCGGCGGCCCCTCGCCCTGGATCGGCCGTGCCGCGAAGGCGCGTGAGCGAACCCGGTCGTTGCGATCCGCGGCGTTTGCCTCGAGGTAGGCGAGCAATTCGTCACTAAGCGCTTGATCCAGCGTGGCGTCGTCCCCGAAGTGATTGTCCAGCGTGCCCATGACCTGCACCCAGGACGCGGCGGGCAGCAGGCCCGGCTGGTAGGCGAAGTGGCAGCCGCCACATTCGGTGCGATAAAGTGCGTTGGTCACCGCGGCCAGGTCGCCGCGAGCCATCAGGCCCTTGCCTTCCCGATGGCCCTTGCGGTCGTGGTCGTCATCGTCGTGCCCGCTCCAGGCGAGACCACTCGCCCCGAGGGCGATCAGGGCCGCACCCGCGACGGCAATGAATGCCTTGCTCATCAGTCCAATCTCCGGTTGTTGCATCTCAAAGCGACTGGATATACCGCACAAAGTCGCCTTTCTCCTGGGGCGTGCAATCGCGCCCCAGGGTCCAGCGGCAGTTGCGGCCAAACCACTTCTCCACCTTGGCGGGGTCCGTCAGCCGCTCGGAATTGGCGGAGACAGCCAGGGGTTCGATCGGTTTACCGGTCGTTGCATGTTTTCCGGGCTTGGTCAGGTCCGTTCCGTGGCAAATGACACAACTACGCTGTTCGCCAGGCCCTTCCGGCAGGTGTTTCGCGGTCCAGGCACGCGCGCCGGCGGCGGCGCTGAAGGGGCCGGCGCCTTGCCGCTGGTAGGTCGTAATCAGGTCGTCGCCGGTGGCCGCGGACACCAGATGGGTGCCCAGACCAAGGCCAACGGCCAGTGCGAATACAGTCATTGGTTTCACATTCATTGAGATGCTCCTCTCTTATAACCATCGATCATGCCGCGGATCAGGTTTTCGCGGTGTTGCAGACTCGCCAGGACAACCCCTAGCAGATGCAGGGGGATCAGGAATAGGGTCGCATTGGCGATGAACTCATGGACCTCCGCCAGGTCATGCGCCGTCGTCGCCGAGACGCCCTGCAGATAAGGGGCCAGAGGTCCGGCGAACTCCCCGGCACCCAGCACGGCCATGCCGGTCAACGCGGTGGCAGTGACCCCCGCCAACAGCGCGATCACCATCGCCGCACCGGCCGGGTTATGACCCAGATAGCGGGCGGCCCGACCGCGCAGGACATCCCCCAGGTAGGCCAGGGTGACCCGCGGACCGCGCACGAAATCCCACCAACGGGCGTGGCGGGGACCGATCAGGCCCCACAGCAACCGTGCACCGATCAGGGTCAGCGCGATATAGCCGGCCCAGGTATGGGGTCCCAGCAGTTCATCCTCGGTCAGAAACGCGATCAGCACGGCGGCGCCGAGCGCCCAGTGGAAAAAGCGCACAACAGGGTCCCAAACACGCACGCGATCCGTTGACGGTATCGCGGTAGCGTGCGGGCCCTGATGGCCAGAGGCAGGTTCATTAGGGTTGCTCATCGCGGTCGCTATCTCCCGGCAGGTTTGGCCGCTGGAGTCGACACGCGTCTCGATCCAGCGGTTACACTGTGCCGCATCGACCATGAACGCCGACTGAGCAGGACTGTCAGCGGATTGACAGGATGGATTGGCCTACAATCCAAGGTCATGCAGACGCATCACTTTCGCCTGATCCTTGGTTTGCCGCTGCTCCTGGCAACTGGGTGGTCCACCGTTCATGGGGCCCCCCATGAATGGGAAGACGACGATCACAGTCACGATCGCGCCCGGCGGGCCACGGAGCGCGGTGAGATCCTCAACCTGTCCGAGGTCTACAGGCGGGTCGCCGCCCAGGTTCCGGGCCGTGTGCTGGAGGCGGAACTGGAGCGAGAGCATGGGCGCTGGGTCTACGAACTGACGATCCTGGACGGGCGGGGTCGCCTCCAGGAGATCGAACTGGATGCGCGTACCGGCGTGATCCTGGACCATGAGGAGGAAAAGTGATGCGCATCCTGGTGGTGGAGGACGACCCTCGTACCGTCGCTATCCTGCTCCGCGCGCTGACCGCCGCCGGTTATCTGGCGGACCACACGGGCGATGGTGAGGACGCCTGGTTTCGCGGCGATACCGAACCCTACGCGGCGGTCATCCTCGACCTGGGGCTGCGGGGCATGGATGGGCTCGCGGTGCTCAAGCGCTGGCGCGCCGCCGGCCGCGACCTGCCGGTGCTGATCCTCACCGCCCGCGGCGATTGGAGCGAGCGCGTGGAGGGGATCGATGCCGGTGCCGATGACTACCTGCCCAAGCCCTTTCGGGTGGAAGAACTGCTGGCACGCCTGCGCGCCATTCTGCGGCGTGCCGCCGGGCAGAGCTCGCCGGTCCTGCGGGCCGGCGGACTGGCCCTGGACACCCGCCAGATGGGGGTGACCCTGGACGGCATCCCGATCCACCTCTCGCCCCAGGAGTACCGGCTGCTGTGTGTCCTGCTGCACCACAAGGGCTCGGTGGTCTCGCAAGGCGAACTGGCCGACCAGATCTACGCCGATGGCATCGAGCGTGACACCAACGGCGTGGAGGTCCTGGTCGGCCGGCTGCGCCGCAAACTCGGCGCCGACCTGATCCAGACCCGCCGCGGCTTCGGGTACCTGGTGGACGATCCCGAGCAGGCATCCACTTCGTGAACGGTTGCATAGCGGCGACAGCGACACGATGACCCGCCGCTCGCTGCGCTTTCGACTGCTCCTGGCGGCCGCCCTGTCGATCACTTTGGCCCTGGTCGCCGCCGGGGTCGGGCTCACCGCCCTGTTCGAGCACCATGTGGAGCGGCGGTTGGAGGCTCATCTCGACAACACCCTGGGTCAGATCCTGGGACACCTGGGCGCCACCCCAGGCGGACGTCTCCGGTTCGACCTGGTCCTGGCCGATCCACGCTTCCAGACCCCGCTGAGCGGACTCTACTGGCAGATTCAAGACGAGGATCGGCCGACCTTGCTGCGCTCACGCTCGCTCTGGGACGTGGTGCTGGACCTGCCCGCGGACACCCTGCCGGACGGGGCGCTGCACCGTCATCAACTGCCCGGACCCGGCGGCCAGTCGCTGCTGGTTTTAGAGCGGGGGGTGCTGTTCCGGATCGGATTAGACGAGCGGCGGGTGCGGGTCGCGGTCGCGCTGGATCGGCGGGAGTTGGCCCAAGCGAGCCGCGACTTCGCCGCCGACATCGTTCCCTATCTGGTGTTGCTGGGCGCGGTGCTGGGCCTGGCCGCCTGGGGCCAGGTGCGCATCGGACTCGCGCCGTTGGACGCCGTGCGCCGGGGGGTGCGCGCCATCCGCTCGGGAGAGGCGCAACGCCTGCCGGCCGATTACCCCGACGAGGTTCAGCCCCTGGCCGAAGAAGTGAACTCGCTGCTCGATGCGCAGGCACGGGCGATCGAGCGCGCGCGCGCCTGGACCGCTGACCTGGCGCACGGCCTGAAGACCCCGCTGGTGGTTCTCGCGGCCGATGCCGAGCGGCTGCGCGCCCTGGGTCAAGCCGAGTTGGCGGACGATCTGGACGGACTGGCCCAAACCATGCGCCGACGCGTGGATCGGGAGTTGATCCGCGCCCGGGTGCGGGCACGGGCCGGCGCCCGCGCCGATGCCCGCGAAGGCGTCGGCCCCGCGCGCCGGGCGAGTGAGCCGGGGGCGGATCTGCCGGACACCCTGAGCCGCGTGGTCCGCGCCCTGGAGCGCACCCCCAACGGGTCACGCTTGCAGTGGGAACTGGACTGTCCCGACCGGCTCGCGGTGGCGATCCTCCCCGAGGACCTGACCGAACTCCTGGGCAACTGCCTGGAAAACGCGTCCAACTGGGCCGGCACGCGAGTGCGGGTGCGGACCGAGACCGGCGACCGCATCAGGGTGCAGATCGAGGACGACGGTCCCGGTGTCCCGGAGGATGCGCTCAAGGACCTGGGTCAGCGCGGTCTGCGGCTGGACGAACGCACCCAGGGCTCTGGTCTGGGCCTGGCCATCGCGCAGGACATCTGCGACGCCTACGGTGGCGACCTGGCCTTCGGCCGCGCCGACCTGGGCGGATTCGCGGTGACCCTGCACCT